>UMGZ01025312.1_pt1 | contig 118982 bp, 98 predicted proteins | sample 1965421 | NCBI WGS metagenome assembly UMGZ01 (sample SAMEA4836087, study PRJEB28245) | human gut metagenome | biome: gut microbiome; material: fecal sample | place: Denmark | collected 2008
ATGGTTTTCCCGTCGCTCACGATTCGCTGGCGCCAGGGCTTTTCATAAAGCCAGTCGAATGCACCAGGGCGCAGGAAGGCAAACGTGCCTTCCGCGGCATTCGTAATTTTCCCCGTTCGATCCCGGGTTTCCTGGCGAAAGGCGCCTTCGGCTCCGGACACCTGAGCCAGGAACTTTTCGAGCACGGCGCTCCCCTCAGCCGCAAGGGAGACCCCGGGGAGAAGCGACCCGAGCGCGGCGAGAAGCAGCGTGCGGCGCGGAAGAAAGAAATGGTTCGTCATCAGAAGACGCCTCGAAAAAATCAATTGCGGTCGGGCACAAGAATCGTGCGCTTGCCCATGGATGAAGGCTTGCTCACCAGGCCAGCCGATTCCATGGCTTCAAGAAGATTAGCGGCTCTGTTGTAGCCGATCCCGAGGTGGCGCTGCACAAAGGAAATGGAGGCGCGCTTTTCCTCGAGGACAAGCGCCACCGCCTTGTCGTAAAGCGGATCGCTTTCGCCCGAGCGCCGTCCGCCCGCATCCCCGGCCTCTGCGCCACCAGCCTCCTCTTCCGTTTCGGTAACGCCCGACACATAGGAGGGAGAGCCTTGTTTTTTAAGCTCCTCAGCAACGCGCGCAACTTCACCGTCCGCCACGAAGCATCCCTGAATGCGGGTGGCGCCGGGTGTGCCGGGGCGATGGAGCAGCATGTCGCCGTTTCCGAGAAGCTGCTCTGCGCCCGATTCTCCGAGAATCACGCGGCTGTCGGTCGCGGAAGCCACCTGGAAGGAAATGCGGGTAGGAACGTTCGCCTTGATGAGAGAAGTGACCACGTCGACCGAGGGGCGCTGCGTGGCGAGAATCAGGTGAATGCCCGCGGCACGCGCCTTCTGGGTGAGGCGCGTGATCTCGCCCTCGACTTCCTTCCGGTTCGTGAGCATCAGGTCGGCGAGCTCGTCGACCACGCAGACGATGTAGGGCCAGGGTTCGAGATTTTCCGCGAGCGGATCGTCCTTCGCCGCCATCGGATCGCGAATGGGTTCGCCCCTGCGGTTCGCGTCCGCCACCTTTTCGTTGAAGCTCGAAAACTGCCTCACGCCCACGCGGCTCATGACAGCGTAGCGCCGGTCCATTTCGCCCGTAAGCCACTTAAGCGCGGCGCTCGCCTTATTCATGTCGGTGACGACCGGCGTCAAAAGATGCGGAATGCCGTTATAAAGCGAAAATTCGAGCATCTTCGGGTCGATCAGGACGAGGCGGAGCTGCGTGGGGTCGTTCCTGAAGAGCATCGAGAGAATCATCGCGTTGATGCCGACCGACTTGCCCGAACCCGTCGTGCCGGCCACGAGGAGATGCGGCGTCTTTGCGAGATCCATGACGAAGGGCTTCCCGGCGATGTCCTTGCCGATTGCGAGGGTGAGCGCTGAACGACTCTTTTCAAAGGCTTCGCTCTTGATGATTTCCTTGAGGCGAACCATTTCGCGGACAGGGTTCGGCACCTCAAGTCCCACATAGCTCGTTCCGGGAACTGAGAGCACGATGCGCACCGCCTGCACGCCGAGCGCGCGGCGCAGGTCGTCGCGCACGTTTTCGATCTGAGATCCCTTCACGCCGGCGCCGGGTTCGAGCCAGTACTGCGTGATGACGGGTCCGGGCTGAGCGCCCATCACTTCCGAATCGATCCCGTAGCTCTTCAGCTTCGCGACGATGAGGCGGCTCGTCATCTGAATCGTTTCCTCATCGGTGCCGCGCCGCGCGGGATCCGCGTCGTCAAGGAGCATGAGGCTCGGCCGCTCGGAAGACGAGGACGTCTCCTTCGGGCTTCTCGTCGTCAGCACTTCCTCGGGGAAGAGCGACGCACCGGAATTCAAAGCCTCGGACGAAGGCTTCACAATCTCGATTTCCTGGGAAAGCGCTGAGGGCTCATACACCGGAATATCAACCCGGGGCCCCTCCGGCGCATCCTCGCCGGACTCAAGGTTCATCTCTTCCCCGGGCTTTTTGCGGCTCAGACGGGAAAGAATCCGCTCATCAATAAAACGGCCGATTTTTTCCGCCGCGTCGGTCCAGGAAAAATCCATCAGGAGCGAAATCCCGATGGCGGCAAGAAGGAGAAAGACGACGAGCGCAACCCCGGCGCCGACATAATGCATGACGGCGTAAGCCAGAGTATTGCCGAGAATGCCGCCCGGATTCCCGGGGAGCATCACGGGGGACTTGGCAATCCGCATGGCTTCGAACGCCGTCGATCCGATCATGAGGGCGCAGAGACCGAAAAAGGCCGTGAACTTTGGCGGATTGATGCGCTCGGGGTTGGTCTCGCCGCGCTCCGCTCTCAATTTCGAACGGAAGGCAAAGAAAGCAACCATGACGAGGCCGAGCACGAACCACCAGGCGGAAAGACCGAAAATCCCCAGCAGGAAATCCGCGCACCAGGCGCCCCAGACGCCGCAGAAATTCGCTGGCGTTCTGGCCGTTGCAACTGAAAAGGCCGGATCGTCGGGAGAATACGTGCCGAGCGCAAGCGCAAGGAGGAGCGCAGCGGGAACGGAGAACGCCCAGCTTCTCTCCCAGAGAAAGCGTGCGAGGCCGATGAAGGCTTCTGCGAAGCGCTCTCTCATTTCGCGGCGAGCCTGAGCCCTGCGGGCCTTTCTTTCCGCATCGGCCTCAGCGCGCTCGAGCGCCTCCACGGCCCTCGCGGAATCGAATTTTTCTTCCTCCGCCACGCCGGACTTCGAATTTTTCGTGCCCTTTGCGCGGGCGTTCTTCTTCGCCATCGGTAAAAAGATCCTTTCTCAATCCGATCTTTGATTGTACTTTGGGCAACCGCAATTTCCCGCAAAGCCCGCGATAATGGGAGTACAACCATTTCATTTGCCGGACGGCTCAGGATAGAAGCCGTCCGAAGATCCCAGAAGGAAAATTACATGTCGCATATCCAACACGCCCGCGTCATCATTCTCGGCTCCGGCCCCGCAGGCTGGACGGCTGCCGTCTACGCCGCCCGCGCCAATCTCAAGCCGGTCCTCATCACCGGCATGGAAGCGGGCGGTCAGCTCATGACGACGACGGAAGTCGACAACTGGCCGGGCGCCGCCGAAGGCATTCAGGGTCCTGAGCTCATGGAGCGCCTCCAGAAGCAGGCCGAGCGCTTCGGCACCCGGGTGGTCTACGACCTCGTGAAGACGGCGGATCTTTCGAAGCGACCCTTTACGCTCACGACCGACATGGGCGAAACGTGGACCGCGGACGCCCTCATTCTCGCGACGGGCGCCTCCGCCATGTACCTCGGTCTCCCGAGCGAAGAGGCTTATAAGGGCAAGGGCGTCTCCGCCTGCGCCACCTGCGACGGCTTCTTCTACCGCGGGAGGCCCGTGGCAGTCGTGGGCGGCGGCAATGCCGCCGTCGAGGAAGCGCTCTACCTCGCCAACATCGCGAGCCACGTGACGCTCGTTCACCGCAGAAACACTTTCCGCGCCGAGCCGATTCTCGTTGACCAGCTCATGAAGATGGTCGAAGAAGGGAAAATCACGCTCGAGCTTGACCGCGAAGTGGCTGAAGTGCTCGGAAACGGCAAGGCCGTCACGGGTCTGTCGCTCAAGAGCACTGCGGGCGAAGCGCCGAAGGAAGTCGCCGTCGAGGGCGTCTTCATCGCGATCGGCCACCGCCCCAATACGGACGTCTTCGCCGGGCAGCTGAAGCTCATGAACGGCTACATCGTGACGGCGGGCACGGGCAATTCCGCTGCCACCGCAACGAGCGTTCCGGGGGTCTTCGCCGCCGGCGACGTTCAGGATCCCTTCTACCGTCAGGCAGTAACCTCCGCCGCTGCGGGCTGCATGGCGGCGCTTGACGTTCAGCGCTTCCTTGAAGCCGAAGACGCCATGAAGCGCTGATCAATTCATTTTCAGATCCATAAAAAATGGCTCAGTATCACGATCTCTCTGATCTCAAGAAGCTCTCGCGCGACCTCAAGGCTCAGGCCAAGGCCGCCGAAGAGGCCAAGAAGAAGGCGCTTGCCGAATCAAGGAAGCTGAACGAAGCGGGCGACGCCTTCCGTGCGGCGATGAAGGAACTCGGGGTGAGCCCGAAGGACGTCACGCGCGGCCGCGTGGTGAAGCCCGTTCTGAAGCCCCAGCCCGTTGCCCGGCAGCATGAAGCCGAAAAGCAGGAGGTGCTCGAGGCTTCGCTTTCCGACGAATGCGATCCGGTGGTGTTTCTGGAGAGCGAGGACGGCCTCATGTTCCGGCGTCCCGACGTGCCGCCTGAAATCCCGAGGCGCCTCTACCGCGGCGAATGGACGGTCCAGGCCCACATCGACCTTCACGGACTCTTTGTCGACGAGGCGCGCGAAGCGGTCGCGAAGTTCCTCCGGAACGCGCAGATCCGCGGCGACCGGTGCCTGAGGATCGTCCACGGCAAGGGCTACAACTCCGAGGGCGGCCACAGCGTCCTGAAGGAAATGGTCCGCCGCTGGCTCAAGCAGCGCTCTGAAGTGATGGCCTTCGTCCAGGCGCCGCCGCACGACGGCGATGCGGGCGCAGTCATCGTGCTTCTTGATCAGAAGCGGCGCTTCACGCCCTGATCACAACTAAAAAGGAGACCCGCATGATCGGTGAACCCGTCTTTGCCGCACTTGCCCAGAACACGGCGCTTGTCGACGCGATCGGCATGCTCGGGTTCGCCCTTGCGGGCATCCTTGCCGCCCAGGGCCGGGGCGTCGACCCGGTGGGCGTCTTCATTCTCGCCTTCACGAGCGCCTTCGGCGGCCTCACGATCCGGGATCTGCTCCTTGATCTGAGACCCTTCTACTGGGTCGAGCATGAAGCGATCACGTGGCTCATTCTCGTCTTCACGATCTTTGCGCCGGCAATCGTGAAGCGCTTCACGCGCTCCTTTGCGCACGAACTCTTTCTCTGGGCGGACGCAGTGGGCCTCGGGGTCTTCTGCGCCTCAGGGACGCTCCTTGCCTGGGAAAAAGGCATTCCGCCCCTGTCCTGCACGCTCGTGGGCGTGGGCACGGGCATTCTTGGCGGCGTCATGAGAGACGTCCTTCTCAACCGCATGCCGGCAGCGCTTTCAGACAGAAAGCCCTACGGACTCGCCGGCTTCGTGGGCTGCTGGCTCTGCGTGATTCTGCTCTCCGACGGCGTGCGGCCCGAGGCGACGGTCTACGTGACCGCAGCCACGATCGTTCTCTTCAGGATGTTCACGCTCAAGGTGAACTGGGAAATCCGCTACCGGTCGGAACTCGCCAAAAAGATCTTCCCCGGAAACGGCCCGGTATCGCTTGCACGGATGCTGAAGGGCCGCAGACGCACGGGAGAGAACGGAAATTCCGCCGCGTCCCGCCCGAAGGAAGCCCGGCGCGAAAAGACCACACGGCGCGAGGACGCTGCGCACGGGACGCTGCCCCGCTATTCCGCCAATGTGCTCCCTCAGCGGCGAGACTACCCAAAAGAAAAGCCCGCCAACAAACCGTCGGCAGGCTCTTCTCAAAAGCCCCGCAAATAGAGCCCTGCAATAGAGCTCGCGGGCGCCCGGACCACCCGGGCGCTTTTATTTGGATCAGACCGCGGCTTCGCCGGTTTCGCCCGTACGAATGCGGATCACCTGCTCCACGTCGAAAACGAAGATCTTCCCGTCGCCGATCTTGCCGGTATGCGCAGCGCGGCGAATGGCTTCAACCGCCGTTTCCGCGATGTCGTCCGCCACTACCGTCTCAACCTTGAGCTTCGGCAGGAAGTCGACGATGTACTCCGCACCGCGGTAGAGCTCGGTGTGACCTTTCTGGCGGCCGAACCCCTTCACTTCGGTGACGGTGAGTCCATGCACGCCGGCCTCGCCGAGCGCTTCCCGGACGTCGTCAAGCTTGAAGGGCTTGATTACGGCGACGATCTGCTTCATTTCTGATTTCTCCTTTCGTGAAACAAGCAAAGGCCGGGCTTTTTCGGTTTGCGAAAAAGATTCCGGCCTTTCCTGGTCCAGTGAGCGCCTTTTAGAGACGGGTGCTCGTCATGGGACGATTACTTGTCAGCCTTCTTAGAGGCAGCCTTCTTCGTCGTGGTTTCGCCCTTGGCAGCCTTGGGAGCCTCGGCAGCAGCCTGCGGCTTCACTTCAGCGGGACGACCGACGCGGTACTCGTAGAGCGACACGTCCTTCACGCGCACGCCGAACTTCGGATCGTTGTTCGGGGAGTGCCACACGTCGCGCTTCTGGCGCCACGCATTGATGAAGGCGATGACGTTCTGCGGCATCTTGGGCGAATCCGAGAGTTCATTGATCGTGAACTGCTGACCGTCAACAAGGAAAAGCTGCAGCTGATGGATGAACGGTCCTTTTTCTTCAACCTTTGCGGGTTCCTGATTCTCTGCCATTTGTCTGGATTCCTAATTCGGTCGTGCAATGGGTCAGGGAAAAATAGCCCGAACCAGAGGTCCGGAATGCGAACCGGCGCACGTGTGGGGGTGAACTTTATCACGCCTGATGCCCGCGCAAAGTCGCGCGCGGGCTAGAAACATAGAACTTTACAACGAAAGTGCCTCTGCTGTCTCGTTGGCGAGCCGTTCTGCTAACGCACTGTCGGAAGCTTCGACCATGATGCGAAGAAGCGGTTCGGTGCCCGAGGGGCGGATCAGCACGCGCCCGCGGCCTTCGAGCGTCTTTTCAGCACGCTCGACCGCAGCCATGAAAGCGTGATTCGCCTTCCAGTCGTAGCCTTTTTCAATTCTCTTGTTTACGAGGCACTGCGGCAACAGCTGAAGGTCCCCGGTCAATTCGGCAAGCGTTTTCCCGGTCCTTCGCATCGCGGCAAGAATCTGGAGCGCGCTCACAATGCCGTCGCCCGTAGTCTGTCTGTCGAGCGCAAGAATGTGGCCGGAGGTTTCGCCGCCGAAGCGCCAGCCGCGCTTCAAAAGCTCCTCAAGAACGTAGCGGTCGCCCACTTTGGCGCGCACGAATTCAAGGCCGAGTTCCTTCACGCGCTTTTCAAGACCATAGTTCGACATGAGGGTGCCCACGACGCCGAAGACTTTTCCCCGGCTCATGCGGTCCCTCACGAGAACGTAAAGGAGCTGATCTCCGTTGTAAACATTCCCTTCAGCGTCCGCCATGATCAGCCGGTCGGCATCGCCGTCGAGACTTACTGCAATCTGACAAGAGGCTTTCTTACACCTAATGGATAAGTCTTCAGTATGTGTTGCGCCAACGCCACGATTGATATTGAAGCCGTCCGGGGAAGCCCCTTCGGCGACGACGTCTGCGCCAAGTTCATGAAAAACATCAGGCGCAACATGGTACGCCGCACCGTTCGCGCAGTCGACGTAGATCCGCATGCCCTTGAGATCAATCTCCTCGCCGATCGTCGATTTGCAGAATTCGATGTAGCGGCCTGACGCATCGTCCAGACGCCGGGCTTTGCCGAGGTCCTTCGATTCAACGCAGGAGAAGCCTTCGTCGATCTCCTTCTCGATCTCAAGCTCCCACTCGTCGGGAAGCTTCTGGCCGGCGCCCGAAAAGAATTTGATGCCGTTGTCGTCGTACGGGTTGTGGCTCGCGGAAATGACGACGCCGGCTTCAAGGCGCAGAGCGCGCGTGAGGTAGGCCACCGCCGGAGTCGGAATCGGGCCGCAGAGGACGACGTCCGTCCCCGCAGCGGAAAAGCCCGCCTGAAGCGCGGCTTCAAGCATGTAGCCCGAAACGCGCGTGTCCTTGCCGATAAGAACAGTGGCGCGGCCTGTGGGACTGTGGCGCTTCAACACTCTGCCCGCAGCCTGGCCGAGCTTCATCACAAAGTCGGGCGTGATGGGGAGCTTCCCCACCTTGCCGCGAACGCCGTCCGTACCGAAATAACGCCGGTTCATAACGAATCCTTTACTGACAAAAAAGTTGCCGGAATACTTGAAGCCTGAAGTTGGAGAGAAGTCTCTCAGGAGCGCCCTCGCGCGTCAATGCGGATATCCGCTTGCCCGAAGGCTTTGAGAACGGCCAGTGCATCTGAGGTCTCCCTCACGTCGTGAACGCGCAGAATCCGGGCGCCGCGCTCTGCGGCAAGGAGCGCTCCGGCGACGCTTGCCGCGGCGCGCTCATGCGGATTCTTTCTTCCGGTGATGCGCCCGAGGCTACCCTTGCGCGAAAGCGCGGCAAGGAGCGGCCTCCCGGAAGCGAGAAAACGCCCGGACGCAGCGAGCACCTCGAAATTCTGCTCAAGCGTCTTTCCGAACCCGAAGCCCGGATCCCAGGCAATGCGTTCGGACTCAACCCCGGCCGCCAGAAGCGCTTCCTCGCGCCGCCCGAGATACCGGAATGCGTCCTCAACCACGTCCTTCTCCGGATCAAACGGTCCCTGATGCATGATGACGAGCCCGAGCTTCGTGGAAGCAGCGGCCTCAAGAGCTCCCGGCCTCTCAAACGCGCGCACGTCGTTCAAAATCGCCGCACCGGCTTCTGCCGCCTCGAGCATGATTTCGGGCCTTGAGGTATCGACCGACACGCAGAAGCCCTCCTTCGCGAGCGCCTTCACGACGGGAATCACCCGTGAGCGCTCCTCTTCGAGCGGCACCTCCGTCGCGCCCGGACGGGTGGATTCGCCCCCCACATCGATGATCCGGGCACCGTCGCCGCGCATCTTTTCCGCCCAGGCAAGCGCGTCAGGCAGGGCATTGTGTTCGCCGCCGTCAGAGAAGGAGTCCGGGGTAACGTTGAGAATGCCCATGATGACGGGCTCGTCCCTCAGATCAAAATCAAAGGGGCCGCAGCGCCAGAGTTCCTGAGTCATTGCTCGTCTCCAAAAAAGGAACAAAAAAAGACCGCGTCCGCCCGAAATCTGGGTTTTCGGTTCGGATGCGGTCTTGCTTTAAGGCTTGATTTTCACCCGGGATCAGCCGGCCTTGCCGGGGTCGTCCTTGCCGGCATCCTGGGGCTTGACGGATTCGTCAGTTTTCCCCGGGGCGTCGGCCTGAGGGGCCTCCGCTTTGGGAGCCTCGGGAGCCGCTTCGGCTTCAGGAGCTTCAGTCGTCTGAGCGGCTTCAGGCTTTTCAGCCGCAGCCGGCTCGCCATCCTTCGACCCGGTCTTGAAAGGCGGGAGCTCCACGCCCGAAGAATCCTTCGGCGGCGTCGGGAGCTTCCCTTCCATGATCTCGTCGATCTGCTCCTTATTGATCGTTTCCCACTGCAGAAGCGCCTGCGCCATGACTTCCATCTTGTCGCGGTTTTCCTCAATGAGACGGCGGGCAACGGCGTACTGCTCGTCGATGATGCGGCGGACTTCCTCGTCAACGGCCTGCATGGTGCGTTCAGAAACATGCGTCGTCTTCGTCACCGAACGGCCGAGGAACACTTCGCCCTCGTTTTCCGCATAGACCATCGGGCCCATGCGCTCGCTCATGCCGTAGCGCGTCACCATGTCGCGCGCGAGCTGCGTGGCGCGCTCGAAGTCGTTCGATGCGCCCGTAGTCATCTGGTGCATGAAGATTTCCTCGGCGATGCGGCCGCCGAAGAGAATCGCAATGCGCGTGAGGAGGTACTGGCGGTTGTAGGCGTAGCGGTCCTGCTCAGGGAGCTGCATGGTGAGGCCGAGCGCGCGTCCGCGCGGCACGATCGTCACCTTGTGCACCGGATCGGATTCCGGCAGGAGCCTTGCCACAACAGCGTGGCCCGATTCGTGATAAGCCGTGTTCTTCTTCTCGTCCTCGGTCATCACCATGGCGCGGCGCTCAGCGCCCATCATGATCTTGTCCTTGGCGTTCTCAAAGTCCTGCATGGAAACGACGAGGCCGTTCCTGCGGGCGGCGAAAAGCGCCGCTTCGTTGACGAGGTTGCCGAGATCGGCACCGGAGAAGCCCGGCGTGCCGCGCGCGATGACCGCCACGTCGACGTCCTTGCCGACGGGGATCTTCTTCATGTGCACGTTGAGAATCTGTTCGCGGCCGCGAATGTCGGGCATCGGAACCACGACCTGACGGTCGAAGCGCCCCGGACGCAGCAGCGCCGGGTCGAGCACGTCCGGACGGTTCGTCGCAGCGATCACGATGACGTTCGCACCCGTATCGAAGCCGTCCATTTCGACGAGCATCTGGTTGAGGGTCTGCTCGCGTTCGTCGTTGCCGCCGCCGAGACCAGCGCCGCGCTGGCGGCCGACCGCATCGATTTCGTCGATGAAGATGATGCAGGGAGCGTTCTTCTTGGCCGTTTCGAACATGTCGCGAACGCGCGCAGCGCCCACGCCCACGAACATTTCAACGAAGTCCGAACCCGAAATCGTGAAGAAGGGAACGCCCGCTTCGCCTGCGATCGCCTTCGCGAGGAGCGTCTTGCCGGTACCCGGGGAGCCGACAAGGAGAACGCCGCGCGGAATGCGGCCGCCGAGGCGCTGGTACTTCTCGGGGTCCTTCAGAAAGTCGACGATTTCCTGCACGTCTTCCTTCGCCTCGTCGCAGCCCGCCACGTCGCGGAAGCGCACGTGGTTTTCCTGCTCGGTGATCATGCGCGCCTTCGACTTTCCGAAGCTGAAGGCTCCGCCGCCGCCGGCACCGCCCTGCATGCGGCGCATGAAGAAGATCCAGACGCCGATCAGAAGGAGCATCGGGAACCAGGAGACGAAAATGGTCGTGAGGAACGAGGGCTCCTCTTCGGCCTTGCCGTAGACCTGCACGCCCGACTTTCTCAGGTCGTCGACCATCCAGAGGTCGCCCGGGCTCGTGAGCGTGTACTCAGCGCCCTGCTGCGGCGTAACGATGATGCGGCGGCCCTGAATGTCCACGCGGCGGATCTTGCCGGCCTTGGCGTCATCCATGAACTGGGTGTAGCTCGTCGTGTCGAGCGACTGCGTCGAATTCGTCTCGAACTGGCGGAAGACCGTAAAGAGCACCACCGCGACGAGAATCCATACGGCAATGCGGGCAAAAGACTTGTTGTCCAACTTTGAACTCCGGTCGCAATTAGGGACGAAGGGACGGAGAGGTCCCTCCGCCTGAGGTCCGGAGCGTCCTTCCGGGCGGAAGTTCGCCGGAACTCAGGAAATTGCGCTTGTTTCTTATCTTTGTTTCCATGGGCTCCGTCCGGATTTTTGTGCGGCGCCGCTTCCCATTTAGCGAAGCATTGCCGTCCGAAGGAGCAGAAAGGTTCAGCAATTGTAGCCGCGGGACTATTTCCCTACCCGTGGTTCCCCCGATTTTTGGCGAATGAACGCCCGGGAAAAGGAAAGCAGTTATTGCGGGTTCTTCGGCGCCTTGAGGTCGCGGGACACAAGATAGACCTCTGCCGAAGTGTCGCGCGAGGCGGCAGGCTTCTTGGCGGCGACCTTTTTGAAGACCTTTTTCAGGGCCTCGACATACTGCGAATAGCCCGACCCCTGGAAAGCCTTCGTCACAAAGACGCCGTGGGGTGCGAGGTGCTCGACGCAGAATTCGAGCGCAAGCTCGTTCAAAAGAAGCGACCTCGCCGCGTCCGCCGCGGCAATCCCTGAAAGATTCGGCGCCATGTCCGAAAGGACCACGTCGACCTTGTCTCCGTTTAGAATCGCGGCAAGCTGATCGGCCACCGACTGTTCGCGGAAGTCGCCCTGCAGAAAATAGACGTCCTCAATGGGATCCATCGGCAGGATGTCCATGGCGATGATGCGCCCGCGGACCTGACCGTTCTTGTCGATGAGCTTTTCGCGCACCACCTGCGTCCAGCTTCCCGGAGCCGACCCGAGGTCGACCACCGTAAGGCCGGGCTTGAGGAGATGCTCCTTTTCGTTGAGCTCAAGGAGCTTGTAGACGGAGCGGGCGCGATAGCCTTCCGCCTTGGAGCGCTTCACGTACGGATCATTGATGTGCCGTTCGATCCATGCGCGGTTGGACCTGAGTTTTTTATTCGAAACGGGCATTCTTGCCCTCCAAAAAGTTTTCTTTCTCGGATGCCGCCTTTTTACACGGCATCCGGCATTAGTGCTGAAATTTTATGAGTGAAATTACCCTTTCGCGCGACGCGCGCCTCACGCTGCGCTCGCAGGCGCATCATCTCGACCCCGTCGTTCTTCTCGGCGCCAACGGTCTTACCGAAGCGGTCATGAAGGAAATCGACCGTGCTTTGAAGTCCCACGAGCTCATCAAGGTGAAGGTTCCGACCGACGACCGCGAGGAACGCGAGGCGATCTTCGCGAAGGTTGCCGACGAACTCGGCGCCGCCCGCGTGCAGATGATCGGCAAGCTTCTCATCCTCTGGCGTCCTGCCGAAGATGAGGACGAAGCCCCCACGGCCGAAGAGTGGATCGCCCGCGCGGCCGCTGCCGCCCGCGGCGAGGACGCTCCGGCCCCGAAGGCAAAGAAGGTTGCCTCGAAGAAGCCCGGCGAAAAGAAGAAGAAGGCCGAGCCCCAGCCCCGCCGCCGCGCTCGTCCGAAGACGAAGCGCACGACGAAGAAGGCTGCGCTCTCGAATTATTAAGGCAATCATCCATTAGTTACGTATGGATCAATGAAAATTCAAGTTAATCAATGATGTTATCTGAGTTGCATCAACTAAATGATGGCTTCGTTAATAATGCCTTCCCTATAAAGCCCTGATCCAGGGGCGCCTGCGCGCCCCTATTCGCTTAAAACGGGAGATTCCCCTCGAAGGAATCTCCCGTTTTTGCGTTCGAGCGGGCGCTTCCCTGAAAGGACTTCAGCAGGAACCCTTCAGGGCGAAAGCGCGCATTACTTGTATTCGACCTCTTCGACCTCGAAGGTGACCTGGCCCTTCGGAGCCATGAACTTCACCGTATCGCCTTCGCTCTTGCCGATCAGGGCGCGGGCGATCGGGGAGGAAACGGAAATGAGGTTCTTCTTGATGTCGGCTTCGTCGTCGCCCACGATCTGGTAGGTCACGCTCGAATCCTCGTCTTCGTTGTAGAGCGTCACCGTGGCGCCGAAAACGATGCGGTCGCTCGCAACGGTCTTCGGATCAATCACCTGCAGCGCCGGGATCTTGCCCTCGAGCTCAGCAATGCGGCCCTCGATGTGGCCCTGCTCCTCGCGGGCGGCATCGTATTCCGCATTTTCAGAAAGGTCGCCCTTTTCGCGGGCTTCGGCAATGGCGGCAACCACGTTCGGACGCGCGGTCTTCTTGAGATATTCGAGTTCGGCCTTGAGCTTTTCAGCGCCCTTGGCGGTGATGGGGATACGGTTGAGCATGGTTCTTCCAGATTCAAAAAAGCGTTCGTGATCTGCACCGGATCTTCCTTCCTGCGAAGAAGGCGTACCGGAAGGAGATTCCCCGTGCAGACAAAAGTGAAGGGCGGCACCGCAAAGAAGCACCGCCCTTGGAATTGAATTCGTTCGAGGGAGGATTTTAGCAAATGGAGCTTCGTCCGGCTCAGACGGAGGCTGTTTCTCCGCACGAGCCTTCGGCATCCGGCGCTTATTCGTCCGTGTAGTTTTCCGGGTTGAGGCGGCGCTCCACGAGCTCGATGAAGATGTGGATACACTTGATGTGAAGCTCCTGCACGCGGTCGGCGTAGCGCCCGCCCGGCGTGACGATCGCCGCGTCGGACAGCGCCGCCATCGGATTCCCGGGCTTTCCGGTAAGCGAAATCACCTTCATGCCCTTTGCGCGCGCAGCTTCCGCGGCACGAATCACATTGCGGCTCGTGCCCGACGTGGTGATCCCGAGGAGCACGTCCCCGGGCTGCCCCACGCCTTCGACATAGCGCGAAAAAACCTCTTCGTAGCCGAAGTCGTTCGCGACGCACGCGAGGTGCGAGGCGTCGGCAATCGCGGTTGCGGCATAGGGACGGCGGTTCTTTCGGTAGCGCCCCGTCATCTCCTCGGCAAAATGCATGGCGTCGCAGAGGCTTCCGCCGTTGCCGCAGGAATAAATCCGGTGGCCCGCGCGGATCGCCTCGGCCATCATTTCCCCGGCGCGGTCGATTTCCGAGAGCATTGCCTCATCGGCAAGCAGATTGTCGAGCGCTTCGCGCGCTTCCATAAGCGCTGCCTTCACGTTGACGGAACTCATGCAGATAACCTCTGAAAGGAGTTGGAAACTTCAAAGTTGACCGGAAAGAAGGTCAAAGCCGGCGCCTGTCCTCAACAGCGCCTGCGATCGACGCGAGATCGGTGTACTCGATCTCAAGCCCCGAGGGAAGCCCGCGGGAGAGCCGCGTGATGCGAAGGTCCGGCCAGCGCTTCTTCACGGCGCCCATCAGATAGTACGCTGTCGCGTCGCCTTCGGGCGTGTAGGACGTGGCAACGACCACCTCGCGCAGGCCGTCCTCGCGAAGCCCGAGCTCAATGCGCTCAAGAAGCTGCGGGAGCCCGATCTCTGCGGGTCCTGCGTTGTCGAGCGGCGAAAGCCTCCCCGAAAGCACGAAATAGAGCCCCGGCCAGGAAAGCGACGCATCGAGCGCCATCTGGTCCTGCACGCTCTCGACCACGCAGATGAGCGAGCGGTCGCGCTTTTCATCGGCGCATACGGAACAAAGCTCCGCCTCGCACCAGGTGCGGCAGAGCCGGCAGCGGCGAATGGCCGCCGTGCCTTCGAGCGCCTTCTTGAGGGCCTCGAGCTTCTCCCTGCGCTCGGGCGCAAGGAGGAAGAAGGCCGCGCGCTGCGCGCTTCTCGGTCCGTACCCGGGCAATTCCTCAAGCGCCTTGATGAGCGCGGATATCGCGGGAGAGGTTTCTATCGCCATCCTTATCCTTCCTTCGGAATCTTCCGGGCGTCAGAGCCGCTCAAAGCGCATCTTGACGTCCTGCGGCGCGCCCCAGTAGGGAGCGCTCGTCACGAGAATATCCGCGCCCGCTTCCGCATAAAGCGCCGCATTTTTAGCGTTGACGCCGCCCGCAGCGGAAAGACGGACGTTCGGAGATTCCGCACGCGCGGCATCGGCAAAGGAGGCAAAAACCTCGGGCGAAAAACGCTCGCACTGAATGATGTCGGCGCCGAGCCGCACGAAAGTCATCGCTTCTTCGGGACTTCCGGCCTCAACGGCGATCTTTCTTTCCGGGCTTCTCGCCTGAAGCGCCCTGAAGGCGGCTTCGAAGTCGTCGCAGAAAACGCGGTGCTGATCAAAGACGAGAATCGAATCCGAGAGGCCGAAGCGGTGCACGATGCCGCCGCCTGCGAGGAGTCCGGCAAGCGCAATCCGCTTTCCGCCGGGCCAGTGCTTTCTCGTGCCGGCAACCTGAACCTTCGGGCTGACGGCGCGGGCGGCATCCACCATTTCGCGCGTGCGGAACGCTATTCCAGAGGCGTATTCCATCACGCACTGCGCGATCTTGTACCCCGCGTGGAGGCTCTCTGCCGGCCCCTCGGCCGTGAGAATCGTCGCTCCCGCCTCAAGCAGGTCGCCGTCGCGGGCGCTGAGGCAGACGGATGCCCCGGCGCGCGAAAGCACCGCCGCCGCAATCTCCGCGCCTGCAACAATGCCGGGCGTTTTGAATTGAGCCCGAATGCGTCCCGGCACGCTTCCGATGCCGAGTCCGACGGTTGTAAGGTCTTCGTGCGGACAGTCGTCAAAAAGCAGGGCGTCAGCAAAATTCTCTGGGAAAAGCGTCATAAGAACTCCGGAGCAGAAAAACCGAGGGAAAAAAGAAAAGCCCCGCAGCGCTTCAGCAATCCGTCGGGGCTTTTTCTCTTCTTGAAGGGTCTCTTTTCCCCTGATCAGAAGGGAAGCTTCATGCCGGGGGGAAGCGGCACGGCCTGGCGCATGGCCGCCTCGCTCTTTTCGCGGCAGACGGCTTCGGCGTTGTTGATGGCGAGAACAATCAGGTCCTCGAGCATTTCAATGTCTTCGGGATCAACCACCTTCGGGTCGATCTCGATCTTGCGGCATTCATGCCCGCCCGTGATCGTGGCCTTCACGGCGCCGCTCGCGGCTTCGCCCGTGAATTCCATCGCCTTCAGTTCTTCCTGAACCTTGGCGAGCTTCTGCTGCATCTTCTGGGCCTGGGCCATCAGACCGCCCATTCCGCCCATGCCACCCATGTTGCGCATTGTGTTTTCTCCAGAGTAGAAATTTTGATGCCGGGAAAGAGAGAAAGCGCTTCCGCTTCAGTCCTTTTCCGCCATCTCCTCCGGCGTGAGCGGCCGGATGGAATCTTCATCAATTTTGCCGTTGAAGAGCCGGACGATTTCCTGCACGACCGGATCGCTCTTGAATTTTTCAATGAGCTCGCGCCGCTCGGCTTCCTTTTTCCGGCGCTCGGCATCCGCCACGGTTGAACCGGCCTCCACCGTTCCGGCGAGGAATTCCACCCGGAAGGGACGGCCGAGCCACCCGCTGATTCTTTCCTCAAGGAGCTTTTTGTTGTGCTCGGTGAGAAGCGACTGCACGCCGAGGCGCAATTGTACGCGAGCATCCGTGAGCGAAATCACCTGCGACTGTGAAGCAAGCGACTTTAATGGACCCGTCAGGCCCGCTCCCTCGATGATGTCCCGCCAGCTGAGAGAGGCAGAAGGCCGCCTCCCGGGGAGCCGCTCAGCTGGCGCCGGGCTCTCCCCGTGCGCTCTCCGGCACCTCCATCCAGGGCGGGAGGTTGTCCGGAACCGGACTTGCCGCCGGTTTCGGGGGCGGCGTCGGCGCGGGTTCAGGAACAGGAGCCGATGCCGGCGCTGCGGGAGCTGCCGCTGGTGCGGACTGAGCGCTCTGAAGAGCCTGGGCAACAGGGGCAGCGCCCTGCGGGACTAAAGCGGGCTTCGCGCCGCCGTCGCGTGCGGCGGGCTTCATCCGCGACCCCGCGGGCCGGAAGGCGAGCATGCGCAGCAGCGTCATCGTGAAGCCCGCATATTCGTCGGGCGCGAGCGCGAGGTCGTTTCTGCCGTGAAGCGCAATCTGGTAGCAGAGCTGAATTTCCTCGGGCGTGAGAAGACCCGCGATCTCGGCCATCTCGGCGTAGCCCGGATCGTCTGCGGCAACCGCACTCGGCACGCGCTGCAGGAGCGCGATCTTGTGGAGCATGCCGGCGAGCCCGCGAAGCGCCTCGCCGAAGGAGACGCTTTCGCGCTGCATGTCGTCGGCGTAGCTCATCATCTTCGGGGCGTCGCCCGCAGCCAGCGCCCGGAGAATTCCGGCGAGCGCATTTTCCGACGTCATCCCGAGCATCGAGCGCACGGACTCGGCCGTGACGGAGCCGCCCGAAAAGGCGATCGCCTGGTCGAGAAGCGAAAGGGCATCGCGCATCGAGCCCCGGGCGCCCTCGGCAATAATGCGAAGTCCCGGGCGTTCGGCGGCAATCCCTTCTTCCTTAAGGATATGTTCGAGATGCTCGACGATCCCGGAGGGCATCATGTTGCGCAGGCTGAACTGCAGGCATCGCGAAAGCACCGTGACCGGAACCTTCTGCGGGTCCGTCGTCGCAAGAATGAACTTCACATACTCGGGCGGCTCCTCAAGGGTCTTCAGCATCGCATTGAAGGCCGTGTTGGAGAGCATGTGCACTTCGTCGATCATGTAGACCTTGTAGCGGCCTTCGGTCGGCGCATACATCGCGCGCTCAAGGAGCTGCGTCATGTCTTCGACGGAGCGGTTCGAGGCCGCATCCATCTCGATGTAGTCGACGAAGCGCCCCTCATCAATCGCGCGGCATGCCTCGCAGACGCCGCAGGGGTGCGCGGTGACGCCGCCCTTGCCGTCGGCGCCGCGGCAGTTGAGCGCCTTGGCGAAAATTCGCGAGATCGTCGTTTTGCCGACGCCGCGGGTGCCGGTGAAGAGGTAGGCGTGGTGCAGACGCCCCTCAGTGAGGGCGCGCGTCAGCGCCGTGACCACGTGGTCCTGGCCGACGATCGACTCAAAGTCATGGGGGCGCCACTTGCGCGCAAGTACCTGGTAGCTGCTCATGGGATGAGGCTCATTCTTAGTGCTTCTCAGGCGCACATTCTAGCGAATGGGCCCGGGCGGTCCGCCTCGGGACGCTCTCGCGGATTTTCCAGATACGAAAATGGCGAGCCTTATCCTCGGCACTGCACGCACACCAGTATGGCTGCTTCGTTCCCGACCTGACCAGGTTTCCGGGGCGCGCATGCGAGGGGACCCGCCAAGGCGCGAGTATAGGGAAGATGAGCGGGATTTGCAAAAAATTACTTCTCGGGCCCCATGAAACTGCACTCCCGCTAGAGAGGCATCTTCCCGAGGTGATAGTATTCACGGCATCACTTCATCGGGCCTGCCGGCGCTTTTCCAGAAGGCGTTTTCCGTCGAGAGTTCTCCCTCTCCAGACGCTCATTTTTCTGCTGCCGGCTCTGAATGGCCTTTCAATTCTCTGCCTGACCGAGCCTCCCCCCGAAAGGGAATCCTCGCTGAGTCCCTCACGGAATCGCGGCTCTGACGGCAAAGCGACTTTTCACGAGCCAAGCTTCCCTTATGCCGGTCCGTTCTTCCTCGCGAGGAAGACGCGAGCGTCATTCATTAAAACGGGAAGCATCAGGCGAATTTATTTTTCCCTGGAGACATCCATGAGCGAAATTCTTCACATCACCGACGCCGACTTCGACAAGACCGTCAACAGCGACACCACCGTCTTCGTCGACTTCTGGGCCACCTGGTGCGGTCCCTGCCGCATGCTCGCTCCCCGCCTTGAGCAGGCTGCCCAGACCTTTGACGGCCGCGCCGTCATCGCCAAGTACGACTGCGACCAGTCTTCGGGCAAGGCCGCCGAGTACGGCGTGCGCGGCATCCCGACCATCATCGCCTTCAAGCGGGGCGAAGTCATTGACCAGCGCACCGGCGCCTGCGACCAGGCGACGCTCGACGCCTTCATCGAAAAGAATCTCTAAGATTCGCTTCCCTGCCCGCCTCGGTTTGAATGGGACGCCCTTCAGCCCGGCGTCCCCGGCGGGCATCTTCTCCCCCGCGGAATCTCTTCGCTGAGGAGAAGCATCAAAGCGCTCTGAAGCTTCTCCCCGGTCTCGTCGGGGGTACGCAAAAAAATACGAAGCTTCTGACCCGTATTCCTATTACTCAACACTCATCCGCCGACGGCTTTCTGAGTCCCGGCGCTTCCCGTCCGGCATGTCTGCCGATGCAGCAAAAGCGCCTCATGGATTCATAAAGCGGCGGAACACCCACCAACCCCATGCATCTTTCCGACCTCAAAGCGCTTCACGTTACGCAGCTTCTCGACATGGCTGCCGCCCTCGAAGTCGACAATGCCCAGCGCATGCGCAAGCAGGAGCTGATGTACGCCATTCTGAAGAAGAAGGCGAAGCTCGGCGAAACCATCTACGGCGACGGCACGCTCGAAATCCTCCCCGACGGGTACGGGTTCCTGCGCTGCCCCGACACGAGCTATCTCGCGAGCGCGGACGACATCTACATCTCTCCCTCGCAGATCCGCCGCTTCAACCTTCATACGGGCGACTCGATTGAAGGCGAAGTCCGCATTCCGAAAGAGGGCGAGCGCTACTTTGCGCTCGTGCGCGTCGACACGGTGAATGATCTGCCTCCCGAGGCGCTCAAGCACCGCATGCTCTTTGAGAACCTCACGCCGATCTTCCCGAACGAGCCTCTGATTCTCGAGCGCGACATGCGGGGCGACGAGAACCTCACGGGCCGCATCATCGACATGATTGCGCCGATCGGCAAGGGCCAGCGCTCCCTCATCGTCGCGCCCCCGAAGTCGGGCAAAACGGTGCTTCTGCAGCACATCGCCCACGCGATTGCCGCCAACTACCCCGACGTCGTCCTCATGGTGCTCCTCGTCAACGAGCGCCCTGAGGAAGTGACGGAAATGCAGCGCACGATCCGCGGCGAAGTCGTTGCCGCTACTTTCGACGAACCGGCCGTGCGCCACGTTCAGGTCGCTGAAATGGTGATCGAGAAGGCAAAGCGCCTCGCGGAATCGAAGCGCGACGTCGTCGTTCTCCTCGACTCCATCACGCGCCTTGCGCGCGCCTACAACCAGGTGATCCCGTCCTCGGGCAAGGTCCTCACGGGCGGCGTCGACGCCAATGCGCTCGAACGCCCGAAGAGAATCTTCGGCGCCGCACGCAAGATCGAGGAAGGCGGCTCCCTCACGATCATCGGCACGGCCCTCATCGACACGGGTTCGCGCATGGACGACGTGATCTATGAGGAATTCAAGGGCACGGGCAACAACGAAATCCACCTCGAGCGCCGCATGGCCGAGAAGCGCGTCTACCCGGCCATCAACCTCAACCGCTCGGGCACGCGCCGCGAGGAGCTCCTCCTCAAGCCCGACGTTCTCCAGAAGGTCTGGGTCCTGAGAAAGTTCCTCTACGACATGGACGAACTCGAGGCGATGGAGTTCCTCCTCGACAAGCTGAAGGCCACGAAGACCAACGCCGAATTCTTCGACGCCATGAAGAAGTAAGGCGCTTCCCGTCCGGGGGCGAGGCTTCCCGCCGCGCCCCTGAAGAAAGCGCCCCCAAGCAAAAACGCCGCTTCTCGTCCGGTTTTTCCGGGAAAAGCGGCGTTTTTATTTGGCTTCGGGCGCGGCCCCGGAATCAATGCCCGAGGTGCTTCAGAATATGCGCCTTCACCGTTTCGTCATCGGTTGAGGTGAACTCGATCTGAGAGAAGCCCGCTTCCTTGAGGCGCTTCTCGATTCTCGGATGAATCGCCACCGCGACGCCCGACGTGATCCAGTCGCGCGCGCCCGCGACAGGACGCACGGCATGCATGAGAACGTCGACCGCGTCGGTGCTCGTGATGTAGACCACGGGCGAAGGCCCTGCCACCGCGAGCTGCAGGCGGCGGAATTCCTGCGCATCAAGTTCGAGCGGCATGCGCACATAGGCGCAGAGAACGACGACGTCGCTCCCGATGCTTCTGAACTGTTCGGGAAGCCACTCGCGCCCCGTCTGGCCGCGAAGGAAAAGAACGCGCGACGGAGCGCCGTGCGCCTGCACGATGGGCCAGAGCGCTTCGGAACCCGAATGCTCCGCATCGCCCTCGGGGTAGATGAGCTTCACCTTGTCGCCCCAGGCGGCGCGGATGACGCGGGCCGTACCCTCGCCGACGGTGGCGAGCGTGATGTGCTCGGGCCACTCCCGCACCCAGTGCGCGACCGCCGTCACGGCTGCCGGACTCGGGAGCACCACCATCTCAACGTCGTCGAGGTTCGAGAGATGCTCCGTGATGAGATCGGTTTCCTGCGGGAGCTCAATCCTGAAGGCAGGCCAGCGCCACACGTTGTCCGACAGGGCTTCGAGCTGGTCAGCCAGGCGATTGTTGGCTTCGCCCGGCCGCATCAGAATGACGGGACGGCTCTGGGCCGCATCATGCGCATTCGAAAGGATCATTGGAGGCAGGCCTTGAGATATTCCTCGGCGCCCTGGCGGCGGAGGTCGGCAACGACCTTCGCGGCGAGCGCTTCAGGATCAGAAAGAGGACCGCGGGCTTCGGAGAAGACCGCTTCGCCGATGTGGTGGTTGCCGACCAAGGCGCGCAGCCACAGTTCACCCTCTTCAACGATGGCGTACGCGGCGAGCGGCACCTGGCAGGAACCGCCGAGCGCGCGCGACACGGCGCGTTCCGCAAAGCAGCAGGCGCGCGTTTCCGGGCTGTTGATGAAGGCAAGCGCTTCTTCCATCTTCTTGTCGCCCGCACGGATTTCAAGCCCGAGCGCGCCCTGACCGGGCGAGGGAAGGCTCACTTCAGCCGGGATGATCTGACGGATGCGCTCAGAGAGCCCGAGGCGCTTCAGACCGGCGCTTGCCATCACGAGGGCGTCGTATTCGCCTTCATCGAGCTTGCGAAGGCGCGTGCCCACGTTGCCGCGCACCGGCAGAACCTTGAGGTGCGGATAGCGCATGCGCAGCATCAGCTCGCGGCGCAGACTTGCCGTACCGACGCGCGCGCCCTCGGGCATTTCGTCGAGCGAGGCGTATTTCGGGGAGACGAAGGCGTCCCTCGGATCCTCGCGTTCGGAGACGGCAACAAGTTCAAAGCCTTCGGGGAGCTCCATCGGAACGTCCTTGAGGGAGTGCACCGCGAGGTCGGCTTCGCCATTCTGCATGGCAACCTCAAGCTCCTTCACGAAGAGGCCCTTGCCGCCCACCTTGGAGAGCGTGCGGTCGAGAATCTGGTCGCCGCGGGTCGTCATGCCGAGGAGCTCCACCGATGCACCCGGATAGCGGTCGCGCAGAAGCGCCTGAACATGAAGAGCCTGCCACATGGCAAGGGGACTTTCGCGGGTGGCGATGACGCAGCGGTCAAACTGGGACATGATGCTTTCGTGAACTCTTAAAGAAGTGTGCGGGAAGCGTTTCCCCCGGGAAGCCTTGATCGCTGATCCCCCGGGGCAAAGCGCTCTGAAAATCTTTCAAACGAAGTTTCATTCTAGTTTGCGCCCTTTTTTTCGTCCTTAAGGCTCTCCGCGCCCGCCGGGCTTTAAGGAGAAGTCCCAGTCATTCTGAAAAGAATCCTTCGCTTCTCAGCTTGCACTCTTTCGGCGCTTTAGGGATAATTGCCGGTCTTCCCAGTTGGCACGTGGGCCGGCATGCCCGTTAGAAGACCTCCCCAGGATTGGAGGCAGACGCGCAAGGCCGCCAGGGCGACCGACAACAAAAAACTAGGAAAATTCTTCAAAATGAAGCCGAATATTCATCCCGAGTACCGTCCCGTCGCTTTCATCGACCTCTCGATCAACAAGACGTTCATCATCCCGTCGTCCGTTCAGACGCGTGAAACCACGGTGATCGACGGCGTGACCTACCCGCTCTTCAAGCTCGATACGTCGTCCGCCTCGCACCCGTTCTACACGGGCGCCCAGACCCGCATCGTCGAAGCGGGCCGCGTCGAGAAGTTCCGCGCGAAGTTCGCCGCCAAGAAGCAGGCGCTCAACACCGCTGCCGAAGCCGCCAAGTCCTCCAAGTAATTTGGACGACGACCCCCGGCAGAAGCCTTCCTTCAGTGAGGCTTCGCCTCAGGCGCTTCCCGCAGGATGAATCCGCAGAAGGCTTTCTCAGGAAAGCTTTACTGCGGACGCAGAGAAAAGGAGAGATCCACATTGTTGGGCTCTCCTTTTCTTTGCGTTAACAGAAGCCTGCCATCCTCAAAGTGCGGCCTCGCTGCCGCACCTCCGCATTCGAGGATCCTCCGGTTAAGGGAAGCATTCCCTGCCGCCCTGGATCTCCTGAAAAAGGAACTTTCCGCATGCTCACACAGCGTCCCACACCCGCCTTCCTCTCGCAGGAGGCCGCCCGCAGACTGCCGCGCTTCGCGCTCTTTCTGCTCCTCGGCGCATTCATTCTTTCGGGCCTCTGGTCGCAGGATCTCTGGACGCTGCGCGATGCGGAAACTTTCGGCATCTCCCGATCGATGCTATCCGGGGGCCTCTCTGCCTGGCTTCTTCCTGAAGTTTCCGGGATGCCGGTATCGGCGGGGCCTGTGAGCGGCTGGATTGCCGCGGTCTTTACCGCGCTCTTTTCGGGTCTTGCGGGCGAAGTCGGCGCCTACCGGCTCGCGAGCCTCTTCTGGTTTGCGCTCACGACGGCCTCCCTCTGGTACGGCGCATACCGGCTCGCAAGACGCAACGAGGCCCAGCCCGTCGCCTTCGCCTTCGGCGGCCAGGCGGAACCGAGAAACTACGGGCGCGCGGTTGCAGACTGCGCCGTCCTTCTTTTCGTCGCGACCTTCGGCATCGTTGCTCGCCAGCATGAACCCATCGCCGGCACGGCGCTCCTTTCCTTCGCGGCGCTCAATTTCTTCGGCATCGCGATGACGCTGAAGCGCCCCGTTGCCGGAGCCTTCCTCTCCGGCCTCGCCTGCGGCTTTGCCGCCATCACGTCGGCCGTCACTGCCGGACTCTGGCTTCTCTGCGCCACGATCATCGTTCATGCCTTCGCCCGCACGTTCCCGGGAAGCCGCGACCGGCGCATTCTCTCTGCGCTTGCGGGCACGGCGCTTCCCGTCGTCCTCTGGGCGGGCGCAGCCTTCCTCCTTTATCCGGAAGCGGCCGCCGTCTGGTTTGAAAAGTGGGCGACCCATCAGGCGGAATTCTTTGATCTTGCGTCCTCGCACACCGTGCTCTGGCTCCTCAGAACCAGCGTCTGGTTCCTCTGCCCCGCCTGGCCTCTCGCGCTCTGGGCGCTCTACAGCTGGCGCCGGCAGCTCGACCGCTCGCAGATTCTGATTCCTGCCGCACTGGTTCTGACCGCTGCAGGCGCGGGACTCTTCACGGAAGAAGGCGCTGCGGAGCTGCTTCTCCTCATTTCCGTGCCGGGTCTCATGACGCTCGCCGCCTTCGGGCTCATTACCCTCAGACAGTCAAGGGAGAATCTCCTCGACTGGTTTGCCATTTCGGTCTTCTCGGTGACGCTCATCGCGCTCTGGCTCTACTGGCTGGCTTCGATGCTCGGGTTCCCGCCCAAGATGGCGCATTCGATCGCAATGCTTTCACCCGGGTTTGAGCCGACCTTCGGCTGGGGCGCGCTCACAGGCTTTGCCGCCTGCGTGATCTGGGTGGTCTTCGTCGCCTGGCGCCTCACCCACCGCCCGATCGTCGTCTGGCGCGGCCCCTGGCTCTCCGCTGCCGGCATGACCGCGACCGCCATCACCTTCCTCGGCCTCTGGCATCCGGCAATTGACATTGCCCGCTCCTATAAGGCCCCGGCGCTTGAGACGGCTTCTGAAGCGAAGCGCCTCACGGGCGAGGCGTCTCCCCTCATTGAAGGGAACCTTCTTTCTCCCGGCATCCGAACGGTCTTCACGCTCCATGGCGGCATCCATTTTGCGCCGGCGGGCGAAGGCGCGAAGCTCAGGCTCGTGCGCTACCGCGGAAGCGACGTTCCCCAGGAGGCGCTCACGCCGCCCATCTCGCGCCCACATACCGATGAAGCCTTCACACTCGTCCCCGGACGCAACCGCTAATTCTCGTTTTTAAAGCGTCATGCCGCAGAATCTTCTTCCTCCCGACATTTCGTTCAAAGCGCTCCTTCGTCTCGCCGGACCGATTTTCGTCGCCAACGTCGCCATCATCGGCAGCGGCACGATCGACACGATCATGGGCGGACAGCTCGGCGCCGAGCACCTCGCCGCCATTGCGCTCGGCATCGCTGCGACCATTTCCGTTCTCATGGGACTTGTGGGCATCCTCCAGGGGCTTTCGCCCGTTGCCGGCCACCACTACGGCGCCCGCAAGATGACCGAAATCGGCATTGACCTCGGGCAGGCGATGTGGCTCGTTGTCGGCTTCTCTCTCATCGGCGTCCCCATTCTGATGGCGACCGACTTCTGGATGGAGCTCGGCGGCGCCAAGGGCGAGGTTGCCCGGATGGCAACCCAGTACATGTTCTGGACGGCGCTCGCTCTTCCCGGCTCCATGGCGGCCCGCACCTTCATTGCGGTCAATGCCGCCGTATCGCGCCCGCGCGTCACGATGTGGGTGTCGCTCGCCATGCTTGCCCTCAAGGCTCCGCTCAACGCGGTCTTCATGTACGGGCTCTTCGGCCTCCCCGCGCTCGGGGGCGGCGGCGCCGGCATCTCGTTCTTCATCCTCACTTATCTCTCCCTCATCGCCTACTGGGTGATCTGGAATAAGGACAAGTTTTATAAGAAGATGCACGCGCCGGGCTTCGTGCGTCCCGAGTGGAAGCGCCTCTGGAACCTCCTCAAGATCGGCGTACCGATGGGTCTCTGCACCTTCTTTGAGGTTTCAAGCTTCACCCTGATGGCGATCTTCGTCTCGCGCCTCGGTCCCGACATCATGTCCGCGCACCAGATCGTCGCGAACCTCACTTCCATGTGCTACATGGTGCCGCTCTCGCTCGGCATTGCGACCTCGGTCCTCATTGCGCAGTCGCTCGGCGCCCGGTGGCCCTCTGTGGCCTATGAGTGCCTGAAGCGCACGCTGAAGCTCATGGTGACGATCGCCGTCGTGATGTCTGTGCTTCTCTTCCTCTTCCGAAGCTTCATTCTCTGGCTCTATACCAGTGAAGCGGAGGTGCACGGTCTCGCGATGTCGCTCATTCTTTTCGGGTGCTTCTACTACGTCTTCGACGCGATGCAGTCCGTTTCCGCCTTTGCTCTTCGCGGCTACCGCGTGACGGTGGCGCCGATGATCATCTACGGCATCATGCTCTGGGGCGTGGGTCTGGGACTCGGCTACCAGTTCGCCTTCCATGGCGAATGGGCGGGCGGCCCTTACGGCGTCTTCGGCTTCTGGGGCGCTACGGCAACCGGGCTCTTCCTCACCGGCATCAGCCTCACCATCATGGCGCTCTGGGTTGGCCGGCAGTTTGCGAAGGACGATTCGCACAGTCCCGATGAGATGAGGGCCGCCATTCTTGAGGCAGAGTCCCATAAGCCTCAGCCCTGAATCCTCAGCTCACGCTGAACTCCATTCCAACGGATCTTTCCTTACCGGGGAGATCCGTTTCCCTTTTGTCTCAGGATCAAGCACCCGTCATCCGGAAGGATCCCCTTGTGTTATTAACGAAGCCATCATTTAGTTGATGCAACTCAGATAACATAATTGATTAACTTGAATTTTCATTGATCCATACGTAACTAATGGATGATTGCCTTAATATGTTGGGGAATTCCTTTTTTGGCAGCAGCACTGCCTGAAACTTCCAGGGCAATTCATGTCCACGATTCTTTTCCCCAGCCCCATCTTCGGCCCCGTCCATTCCCGGCGCCTCGGCATTTCGCTCGGCATCAACCTTCTTCCTGCGGACGGAAAGATCTGTTCCTTCGACTGCATTTACTGCGAATGCGGCCTCAACGGCTCCCACCGGCCGCATCTGAAGATGCCTTCGCGGGCGCTCGTGCGCTCGGAACTCGAGGGAAAGCTTGCTGAAATGGCCGCAGCCGGCCAGAAGCCTGATGCAATTACCTTTGCCGGGAACGGAGAGCCCACAGGGCACCCGGAATTTGCGCAGATCGTTGACGACGTGATCAAGCTTCGCGACCGCTTTGCGCCCAAGGCAAAAATCAGCGTCCTCACGAACGCCTTCCATATCCTCAGGCCCGAAGTCTTTGCCGCCCTCCAGAGGGTCGACAATGCACTCCTCAAGCTCGACACCGTGAACCTCGAATACATCGAGCTCGTGAACCGCCCGCAGGGCCGCTACGACCTCGAGAGGCTCATTGAAAAGATGAAGGCCTTTGAGGGCAACTGCATGATTCAGACCATGTTCATGAAGGGCTCCTGGGAAGGAAAGTCGGTCGACAACACGTCGGAGCGCTTCGTGGGACCGTGGCTTGCCGCCGTGAAGGCGATCCGCCCGAAGCTCGTCACGATCTACACGATCGACCGCGAAACCCCGGACAAGAGCCTCGAGAAGGCCACCCATGAAGAGCTTGACCGCATTGCCGCAAGGCTTCGCGAAGCCGGGCTCGAGTGCACGGTGAGCTACTGACCGCTCGGTCATTCCCCGAAGAGTTCAAAAGCCCGAACGCAAAAAAAGGCTTCCCCGGAACCTGATCCGCGGGAAGCCTTTTTATCTGGTCCTGCCGCCTTATCGAAGCGTCAGGACGAGAAGCGCATTACTGTGCGTTCGTGTAGCGGTGCTCGCGAAGCGCCGCAACGCGGTCTTCGATCGAGGGGTGGCTCGCGAAGAGCGAACCGATGCCGCCCGAGATGCCGAAGCCCTTGACGTTGCCCGGAAGCTCGTTCGGGGCAATGCCGCCCAGGCGCTGGAGCGCATTGATCATCGGCGTGGTGGAGCCCATGATGTCCGCGGCGCCCGCGTCCGCGTGGAATTCGCGGTAGCGGCTGAAGGCGGCGACAACCATCGAGGCGAGGAAGCCGAGGCAGATGTCGAGCACAAGCGAGGTGACGTAGTAGCCGACGCCCGGCGCATCGTCTTCGTTGCGAAGGATCTGACGGTCGACGACCCAGCCGATGATGCGCGAGAGGAAGACGACGAAGGTGTTCATCACGCCCTGAAGGAGCGTCATCGTGACCATGTCGCCGTTCTTCACGTGCGAAAGTTCATGCGCGAGCACAGCCTCAACCTCTTCGCGGTTCATGAGGTTGAGAAGGCCCGTCGACACGGCGACCAACGCGCTCGAGCGGGAGGCGCCCGTAGCAAAGGCGTTGGGTTCGCCGTCGTAGATGCCGACTTCAGGCATGGGGAGCCCCGCCTTCTGGGCTTCGCTGCGGACAACGTCGACGAGATAGCGCTCAACCGGGGACTGAGGGTTGTTCACGTCGATCATCTGCAGGCCCATCGACATCTTCGCCATCGTCTTCGACATCAGGAGCGAGATGATCGAGCCAGAGAAGCCCACCACCATCGCAAAGACGAAGAGCGTTCCGAGATTGAGCGACTTCCCGCTCATCGTCCCGAAGTTGATGCCGAACACCATCTGGATCACCGTGAGAATCACGGAGAGCATGATGAAGATGGCGAGATTAGCGAGTATTAAAAGGCCGATGCGTTTGAACATGGCTTTCTATTCCTTTCCTTAGCGTCCTCTGGAGACACAAATGCTTTTGTGAGAGATGACGAGCGCCGCTTCTTAGCATTCTTGGGGTGCGGCGCCGCAGGCATCCAGTAATTGGCGTGCGGATGCGTTAATGATGATTTTACGGATGGGGAGAAGGAATTCCCTTAACCGGCTTTCTCCCCTTTTGTAACAAATGCGCGGGAGATTCTTCGAGTTTTTAGACCGCGCGCTTCTTGTCCTCGATGCGCCGCGGGGAGAAGCTGTCCCAGGCGCCGCAGCCGAGGCAATGCCACGAGAAGCTTGAAGCCAGGAACCCGCACTTTCTGCACTGGTAGCGCGACCACCTGCGGGCATTCTGTTCAAGCAGCCCGGCGATCATCTTCGTCATCTCGTCGTCGGGATTGCCCTTCAACTTCATCTGCATCATGGCATTGAAGGCTGAAAGGCTCGGGTGTTCCTCGAGGAAGCGCCTCGCGATCTTCTCGGCCGAGGGCACGCCCTGCCAGGCGGCGATGCGCGTGAGCGTTGCTTCCATGACGTCGGCAGTGCCGAGCTTCTCCGTAACGTCGAGGAGAAGCGCGAAAGCGCCCGCCTGGTCGCCTTCCGCAGAAAGCGCATCCGCGAGATGACCGATGACGAGGGGCGCATAGTCCGGGCTCTTCTCAACCACATCCTTCCAGTAGCGGATGGCTTCCGGAGTCGACCCTTCGGCCAGCGCCACCTTCGCGACCGTAATGTCGACGCGGGGCGTTGTATCCTGGTAGCGCAGAAGGGGCGTGACAAGAAGACGCGCTTCCTCGAGGTTCTTGTGCTTCAGCGCGAGGTCGATGCGCTCGCAATAGAAATGAGCGATCTCCTCGGCGTGATTTTCACCGGCCTGGGTTTCGAGAAGACGCGCCGTTTCCGTGGCGGCCGCCCATTCATGTTCCGTGACGTAGATCTTCAGGAGTTCGCGAAGCGCATGGAGGTGCTCCGACGGGACGCTCGCGAGCTTCCTGTACGCTGCTTCGGCGCGATCGAAGAACCCGGCACAGAGGAAGTCGCGCGCAAGCTCCTTCAGGGCGAGCGCACGCTCTTCGTCCGGAAGATCCGCGCGGTTGTAGAGATGCCGGTGAAGCCGCACAGCACGCTCGAACTCGCCGCGGCTTCTCAAGAGATTCCCGAGCACTCGCTCGAGTTCCGTCAGTTCCGGGTCCACGCGCACGACTTCAATGAAGGCGTCAATGGCTTTGTCCGGAGCCCCGTCCAGGAGAAGTGCGAGACCGCGCGAACAGACTTCCGGCACCTTCGCCGCTTCGCCGCGCTGCCGCTGATCCCAGCCGCGGCACCACCAGCCGGCAAAGAAGAGAACCGGAACAAAGATCAGATACCAGTAGTCGAATTCCATCGCGCGGTGCTTCCCCGAAATTATTAACGAAGCCATCATTTAGTTGATGCAACTCAGATAACATAATTGATTAACTTGAATTTTCATTGATCCATACGTAACTAATGGATGATTGCCTTAATAATCAGCGTACGGCATTGGATATCGCCGCACGAAGTCAAAGAGAGAAATTTTACTGCGATCCGGAGTTTCCGAACTTTTTGAGAATCGTTCTTCTCTTTGTGAAATCCATTTTTCAAATGCTGAATAGAGAAACGGCGCACTTCCATCATTTAGGAAATGCGCCGTTGGCGTTCTTTTTATCCTGGCCCCGGAGAACCGAGGCTTCAGATCAGATCAATCTCAGAGGAGTGAGATTAGAACGTGTGAGCGAGGCCGACGTAGACGTTGCCGATCTTCTCTTTGTAGTCGCTGGCAAGAGATTCATCGTACTTATCAAGCGTGGCTTCTGCATAGCCGCCACCGACATAGATCTTGGTGCGTTCGCTCAGCTCATAGCCGTAACGGGCAGCAAGACCGTAGTACTTGGCGTCGAGATCCTTCTTGCCGTCATACTCAGAGGTGTAAAGATCTTCAAGGGTGGCATCCACGTAGTAGAGACCAACGCAAAGTTCGCCGCCGGCAACCGGAGCAACCGTGCCGAGGTGCAGACCGTAGCCCTTATAGCCCTTTTCGGTGGCGTAATACGAGGCAGGAGTGGTCTCGTCACCCTCGTTGTACACAATGGACGAGCCAACATCAAAGCTGTCTGAGAAGATGCTGCGGGCACCGGAGAAGTACTGAGCTTCAGCAAAGAGCTTCGCAACGCCGAAGTCATAGTTGCCGCCGACGAAGACGAGGTTGTGATCATCAGGTTCGAACTTGTACTCAGCGACACGATCCAGCGTGGAATACTTCGTGAGTTCATAGCCAGCCGCAAACTGGGCAGGACCATATTCACCCGTCACGCCGACGGAGAAATAACGTTCAGCCGTCGACTCGCCTTCGGTCATCGTCTTCTTATCGTCACGTTCGGCTTTGCTGTCCGTCTTGAAGGAGTACTGGACGATACCCTGGAGACCAGCAACACGCGGGGTGGCATAGGTGATCATGTTGTCGTAACGATCGCTGGCGTCAAAGCCCCAGACAGCGTTGTCGCCGCCGTCAAAGGATTCAACATAGCCGAGGAGATCATACGTGCCGGCCGACGAAGCGATGCCGCCCATGCGGCCGAAAGCGAGTTCACCGAAGGGACCGTAAACCGTCAGAGCGGCTTCACGACCGAAGAGGCGGCCATCCTGGCCAAGCGTGCCGTCATCAGTGCTGACGCCGTTTTCAAGCTTGAAGCCGACCTTGTAGCCGTTGCCGAGATCTTCGACGCCCTTGAGGCCGAATTCGCTGGCCGTATCAATGCCGGACGTCATTTCAAACGTATTGTCGCCGTCAACAACCTTCGATCCATCGAAGCCCTTGACGTCGCTGTAGGTATAGGAGAGGCCCTGGTCGATGGCGCCGTAAAGCGTCACATCAGCAGCCATGGCGGAGCCGGCAAACGCGCCGAGGACGGCGAGCGCAGCAAGAGTCTTTTTCATTTTCAGAAATCCCATTTAAAAGCCCGCCGGCATAGTGCTCTGATGGCGAAATGCTTCGGCGGACGTGAACGAACGCCCTCCGGGCATTCGCAGCACTGGCGTAGCGGACTTCTTGCACAAGACCGGAACGCCGATTGAACCGAGGTTCATCATAGGTAGAACGGAGGAGCTATTCGATGGTCAATTTTGGTAAATGAGAATTTTTCTCGATTTTTCAATTACCTCCTAATTGTGATTTTTGTCGGATAGAAGCAACAGCCGTAACAGTCCGTCATCGCCCGGACGCGTAAGAGAAAAGCCGCACTCCCTCGAAAAGGAATGCGGCTTTCAGGATGTTTTTTCAGAGAGATCCTCATTCAATGAATGAAGGATTTCCCGAAAATCATCTTTGGTCAGACATCAGATTCGCGGCTCTTGTCCACGCGCTCCCTCAGGCCCTTGCCGGCCTTGAAGAAGACGGTGTAACGGGCGCGCACAGCAACTGCCGAACCATCCTGAGGATTGCGGCCGACGCGCTCCGGACGATATTTCAGTCCGAAGGAGCCGAAACCGCGAATCTCGATGCGGCTGCCTTCAACCAGCGTGTCGGCCATCGTATTGATGATCACGGCAGCGGAATCCATGCAGTCGCGCTCGCGAAACGTCGGAAGACGTCCGTAGAACTCAGCAAGAAGTTCGGATTTGGTCATGGAATTACCCATGGTTGCCTCCTCTGACTCTGATTACTTCTGCTCGAGCTTGGCCTTGAGCAGAGCGCCAAGGTTCGTCGTGCCCGTGGCGGAGCCGGCGTCAGCGTTGACGCGATCGAGCGCAACGCGGGCTTCAGCGGCGTCCTTAGCCTTGATGGAGAGCTGGATGCTGCGGTTCTTGCGATCAAGGCTGATCACGGCAGCTTCAACTTCCTGGCCGACGGAGAGGACGGTCGTGGCGTCTTCAACGCGATCCGTGGAGATCTCGGAAGCGCGGAGGTAGCCTTCGACGTCGTTGCCGAGGTCGATCACGGCGCCCTTGGCGTCAACCGACTTGACGGTGCCCTTGACGACGGCGCCCTTCTCGTGCGTGGAAGCGAACGTGCCGAACGGATCGCCGCCGAGCTGCTTGATGCCGAGGCTGATGCGTTCGCGATCGGTGTCGATGGCGAGAACCATGGCTTCGACTTCGTCGCCCTTCTTGTACTGGCGGACAGCTTCTTCACCGGACTCGTTCCAGGAGAGGTCGGAGAGGTGAACGAGGCCATCAATGCCGCCCGGAAGGCCGATGAAGACGCCGAAGTCCGTGATCGACTTGATCTGGCCCTTGACGCGATCACCCTTCTTGTGGGACTGAGCGAACTCATCCCAGGGATTCGGCTTGCACTGCTTCATGCCGAGGCTGATGCGGCGGCGGTCTTCGTCGATGTCGAGAACCATGACTTCGACTTCATCGCCCAGCTGAACAACCTTGCGCGGATCGACGTTCTTGTTCGTCCAATCCATTTCGGAAACGTGCACGAGGCCTTCGATGCCGGCTTCGACTTCAACGAACGCACCGTAGTCGGTGATGTTCGTGACCTTGCCGAAGAGGCGGGTGCCCTTCGGATAGCGGCGGCTGATGCCGATCCACGGATCTTCGCCGAGCTGCTTGAGGCCGAGGGAGACGCGGCTCTTTTCCTTGTCGAACTTGAGAACCTTGGCGGTGATTTCCTGACCAACCTGAACAACTTCGCTCGGGTGGCGGACGCGGCGCCAGGCGAGGTCGGTGATGTGGAGGAGGCCGTCGATGCCGCCGAGGTCAACGAACGCACCGTAGTCGGTGATGTTCTTGACGATGCCCTTGACGATGGCGCCTTCCTGGAGCGTCTCGAGGAGCTTGGCGCGTTCTTCGCCCATGTTGGCTTCGACGACGGCGCGGCGGGAGACGACAACGTTGTTGCGCTTGCGGTCAAGCTTGATGACCTTGAACTCGAAGGTCTTGCCTTCGTACGGCGTCGTGTCCTTGACCGGACGGGTGTCGACGAGCGAACCCGGGAGGAAGGCGCGGATGCCGTTGGTCATGACGGTGAGGCCGCCCTTGACCTTGCCCGTGACCGTACCGGTGACGAGTTCGCCGGATTCGAGAGCCTGCTCGAGGTTCATCCAGGCGGCGAGGCGCTTGGCCTTGTCACGCGAGAGGATCGTATCGCCGTAGCCGTTTTCGACAGACTCAATGGCGACGGAGACGAAGTCGCCCGGCTTGACGGTCACTTCGCCATGGTCATCCTTGAACTCATCGATAGGCACGTAGGCTTCGCTCTTCAGGCCGGCGTTGACGACGACGAAGTTGTAGTCGACGCGGACGACTTCAGCGGTGATGACTTCACCCTGACGCATTTCCTGGCTGGCAAGGCTCTGCTCAAAGAGCTCAGCGAAGGATTCGGGCTTGTTGGTTTCGTTGGACATTGTGGAAAAAATAATGTTTGGAAGCACGCCGCATCCCTGAATCTCTGGATGCAGGAACGGGCGGAGTTGATGGAAAAATACGGGCGGCTGTCCGCTAATCCGGACACCACCCGAAGGAAACGTTTATGTTACAGCAACTTAGCGAGCGAGTTGCCACCAGTCGAGCACTTTTTTAACGACTTCGTCAATCGTCATGTCGGAAGTGTCGAGAAGCTTTGCATCCGCTGCGGGCTTGAGGGGCGCCGCGGCGCGTTCCCGGTCGCGACGGTCGCGCTCCTCGAGGTCGCGCGTAAGCGCTGCCCGATCGGCCTTGAGCCCTCTTGCCTCGAGCTGCTTCGCGCGCCGCTCGGCCCGCACGGCAGCGGATGCCGTCATGAAAATCTTGAGGGGCGCCTCAGGGAAAACCACCGTTCCCATGTCGCGGCCGTCAGCAACAAGGCCAGGCGCTTCCGCAGCATTCCTCTGCAGATCAAAAAGCGCCTTTCTCACGCCCGGAATAGCGGCCACCTGAGAAGCGGCAACCCCCACCTTTTCCGTGCGGATCGCTTCCGTCACATCGCGGCCTTCGAGCCAGATCCTTGAATCGCGAAAGAGGGGCTTCAGGTTTCTGGCAACCGCTTCCGCAGCCGGACCGTCAGAGAGGTCGATGCCGGCCTCAAGGGACGCCAGCGCGGCAAGCCGGTAGAGCGCGCCGCTGTCGAGATAATGGAAACCGAGCGCCCTGGCAGCGCGTTCGGCAATCGTTCCCTTGCCGCTCGCGGCCGGTCCGTCAATGGTGATCACTGGTACGGTCATTTTTCCCTCTCGCTAAGAAATCTGCTGCTCTCCGGTCTTATGCCGGAACGACGATCTTCGTTTTTGCCGGATGCCGGACGGCAAAGTTCCGCATGAAGTCGGCAAGCTTCACCGCCCCTTCAATCGGCATGGCGTTGTACATGGATGCCCGGATGCCTCCGACGGACCGGTGGCCCGCCAGATTAATGAACCCCTCTGCAGCGGCTTCCTTCACGAAGACGCTCGTCAGCGCCTCATCGCGAAGGCGGAAGACCACGTTGACGCGGCTTCTCGAACCCTCGGCGACATGCGACACATAGGTGTCGGAGAGTTCGCTGATGACGCTGTAGAGCTGCGACGAGCGGACGAGCGCGCGGGCATTGAGCTTCTCGAGCCCGCCTTCATTCTCAATCCACTCGGCCATGAGGTTCGCGACATAGAGCTGAAAGACGGGCGGCGTATTGGGAACGCTGTCGGTACGGCTGTAGACGCCGTAGTTGAGAAGCGTCGGCACCTCGGCAGTCGCGAGCCCGAGCAGATCACGCCGAAGAATCACGACCGAAAGACCGGCGATGCCGAAATTCTTCTGCGCGGCGGCCCAGATGAGGCCGAATCTATTGACGTCCACGGGCCTCGTCATGAAGTTGCTCGACATGTCCGCGACGAGCGGCACGTCGGGCGCGTCCGTCAGCATCGGAGGCGCCGGAAATTCCACGCCGTGGATGGTTTCGTTGTCGCAATACGCGCAGTAGCTCGATTCCGGAAGGACTTCGAGCTCTTCATTGGCGGGCGCTCTCGTGCCCGACCCGGAATAAGCGGTCTGCACGCGCCCGAACCGGAGCGCTTCCTTTGCGGCCGCCTTGCTCCAGGCGCCCGTGATGATGTAGGTCGAAAGCGTCCCGGCTCCCAGGAGATTCATGGGCACCATCGAAAACTGCATGCGCCCGCCGCCCTGGCAGAAAAGGATGTCGTAATTGTCGGGCACCTTGAGGAGCGAGCGGATCCGGGCCTTCAGGTTCCGCATGATCTCCGCAACCTGCGGTCCCCGGTGGCCTGCCTCGAGAATCGAAAAGCCGAGTCCCTGATAGTCGAGGAGCTCCGACTGGATCCGCGAGAGCACCGGCTCAGGCAGCATCGCCGGACCGGGAGCGAAATTGAAAGGTCGTTTCATGGGAACCCCCATCAGACTCAAGCCCGGCAGAAAGACCGGGCTTGATCGTTGAGTGCGTGGTGAATTAAGGCTTCGATTTGCCGGCTTCGTCGCCTGCATCGGACTTCTCATCCTCTCCGGCGTCGCCGGAATCTTCGGCATCATCCATCTCGAGATCCTCGGACTCCTCTTCCTCAGAAGCATCGTCCTCGGGGACATTCTCGATATCGAGATGCGTCACCTCGTCCTCATCCTCTTCGCCCGTGCGGTCGATGCGCTCAATGGTCGCAAGCGTATCTTTGCCCATGCGGATGAGAATCACGCCCTTCGTTCTGCGGCCCCGCACCGGGATTTCACCGGCACGGGTGCGGACAACCTTGCCGCCCGTCGAGAGAAGCATGATGTCGTCCTCAGGCGTAACGATGAGCGCCGCAACGAGAGAACCATTCTCCTCGGAGGTGCGGATGGCAATGCGTCCCTTGCTGCCGCGCCTGTTGATCGGGAAGTCCGAAATCGCCGTGAGCTTTCCGAATCCCTTCGAGGTCGCCGTCAGCACGAATTTGTCGGAATCCGCACAGGTCGCAAGCGCAATCACGCTCTGGCCTTCGGCAAGTCGGATGCCGCGAACGCCGTGCGCCGCGCGTCCCATGACGCGGACGTCGGTTTCCTTGAACCGCACGCAGAAGCCGTCCGTATTGAAGAGGAACACGTCGTCCTCGCCCGAAGTGAGCGAAACGCCGATCAGATGTTCGCCTTCATCAAAGCTCATGGCGCGCACGCCCTGCTGCAGACGAACGGCGCCCGCAAATTCAGAGAGCCTCGAGCGCTTCACCGTGCCCATATTGGTCGCGAAGAGCACGAACTTCTCGTCGTCAAAGCCCTGGATCGGCAGAATGAAGCTGATTTTCTCGCCTTCGTCGAGCGGAAGGAGATTCACGATCGGGCGGCCCCTCGAGCTTGCCTTCCCTTCGGGAAGATCAAAGACGTCGATGCCGTAGACCTGGCCCAGGGTCGAGAAGCAGAGAATGATGTCGTGCGTATTGGCGATGAAGAGCTTTTCAATTGCGTCGTCCGCAACAGTCGCCTGAACGTTTCTGCCGCTGCCGCCGCGCTTCTGGGCGTTGTAGTCGGAGAGTTCCTGACTCTTCACATAGCCGCCGCGGGTGATCGAGACCACCATGTCGCGGCGCGGGATCAGATCGCGCTTATTGAAGTTGGGGTCGCCCTCAAGATCCACGGTCGAGCGACGTTCGTCGCCGTAGGCTTCGCGAATTGCAAGAAGCTCCTCGCGGATGATCGCCGTCACGCGTTCGGGCTTTCTCAGAATGTCGATGAGATCAAAGATGCGCTCCATCATGGCCGAATAGTCGGCAATAATCTTTTCGCGTTCAAGACCCGTGAGGCGGCGCAGGTTCATCGACAGAATATTGTCGACCTGCGTCTTCGTGAGGTAGTAGAGCCCGTCAGGCTGAAGCCCCCGCGATGCCTCGAGCCCCTCGGGGTCGGCGTCGCGCCCGTAGCTCCTCGCCCGCTCCGTAATGTCCTTCGCAAACCCGAGCGGCCAGCCGCGGCTCATGAGCGACGTCTGCGCTTCCTCGACGGTCTTCGCCGCGCGAATGAGGCGGATGAATTCGTCGATGTTGGCAAGCGCAATCGCCTGGCCGGCAAGAATGTGGCCGGCTTCCCGGCTCTTTCTCAGACGGAAGACCGTGCGGCGCGTCACCACCTCACGGCGGTGCGCGAGGAAGTAGGTGATCATCTGCTTCAGATTGAGGAGCATCGGCTGGCCGTCGACGAGCGCGACCATGTTCATGCCGAAGCTTTCCTGCATCTGGGTGTTCTTGAAGAGGTTGTTGAGCACGACCTCCGGCATCGTCCCCGTCTTGAGGTCAATCGCAATGCGGATCTGGCGCGTCGATTCGTCGCGCATTTCCGAAATGCCCTCGAGCTTCTTCTCGCGCCAGAGTTCATGCATGCGTTCGTAGAGAACGCGCTTATTGACCATGTACGGAATCTCGTCGACCACAATGCGGGTGCGGCCGTTGCCGAATTCCTCAAGATGCGTTCTCGCGCGCATGAGGACGCGCCCGCGGCCGGTGCGGTAGCCCTCGTGGACGCCGCTGATGCCGAAGACGATGCCGCCCGTCGGAAAGTCGGGAGCGGGCATGCGGCGGATGAGGTCGTCGATCGTGCAGTCAGGGTGCTCGAGCGCGTGCACGCAGGCGTCGATGGTTTCCTTCAGGTTGTGGGGCGGAATGTTGGTCGCCATGCCGACCGCGATGCCCGAGGAACCGTTGACGAGAAGTTCCGGGAGGCGCGTGGGCAGAACCACAGGCTCCATTTCGGAATTGTCGAAGTTCGGGATGTAGTCGACCGTATCTTCATGAAGGTCGGCGAGCATCTCCTCGGCAATCTTCATGAGGCGGACTTCCGTATAGCGCATGGCCGCCGCGCTGTCGCCGTCGATCGAGCCGAAGTTGCCCTGACCGTAGATGAGCGGATAGCGCATGGAGAAATCCTGCGCCATGCGCACGATCGTCTGGTACGCGGCGCGGTCGCCGTGCGGATGGAATTTGCCGAGCACTTCGCCCACCACGCGGGCGGCCTTCTTCGTGGGCGAATTCCAGACATTCCCGATTTCCTTCATCGCGTAGAGCACGCGGCGGTGCACGGGCTTCAGGCCGTCGCGCACATCGGGAAGCGCGCGCCCGACGATGACGCTCATTGCGTAGTCGAGATACGACTGACGCATCTCGTTCTCAATGGCTACCGGGAGAAGCTCCTGGGCAATGGCATCGCCCGAGGTCGGGGAGGACCCTTCGGGCTGACCTTCCTCTTCGTTGATCGCCTCACCCTCGTTCTTCTTGTCTTCGTCCATCAGCTCACCTGTTAGAGATGCGCCGCTTCGATGTCAGCGCACAAAAGGCCGCGGGCGCCTCGAGGGCTCAACCGCATGCGCAACATTTGAGAGCATGCATGCGGGAGCCGGCCGCCTGCGGCAATATCAGAAACGAGTTATTTTATCAGCTTCCATCCATTTTCCATCCCGCACGAACGGGCGCAGAGAGAGCCTCTCCGGAGTCTCGCCGGCGCCTTCGCTCCTGCCGCCGTTTTCCTTTCCACAGAAGAGAAAAGAAGTGCTCAACGCAGATACGATCATTGAGGCCCGCTGGGTCATTCCTGTCGCCCCGAAGGGCGTCATTCTTGAGAACACCTCCGTCGTGATTGCCGACGGCCGGATCATCGATCTGCTTCCGATTTCCGAAGCGCGCACGAAGTACAGCGCCCCGGAAGTCGTTTCCCTTCCGGAGAGCGCGCTCCTCCCGGGCTTCGTCAATCTGCATTCCCATGCCGCCATGAATCTCGTGCGCGGCCTCGGCGCCGACCTTCCCCTCATGGACTGGCTCACGAAGAAGATCTGGCCCGCCGAAGGAAAGCTCATGAGTCCGGAATTCGTGCGCGAGGGCTCGTGGCTCGCGGGTCTCGAAATGGCCGCGGGGGGCGTGACGACGACTTCCGACCACTACTTCTTCCCGAAGGCCGCTGCCGAGGGGCTCCGCTCGGCGGGGCTTCGCTGCGCGGTCTCCGGAATCGTGATCGGCTTCCCCTCGGCCTGGGCAAAAAACGACGCCGAATACCTTGAAAAGTCCGAGGCGCTGATCCGCGAATTCGAGGGCGACCGCTTCATCCGCACCACCATTGCGCCTCATGCGCCCTATACGGTGTCGGACGACTCCCTCAAGGCCTGCGCGGCGATTTCAGACCGCTACGGCGTGCCGATTCACATGCATGTGAACGAAACCGCGGGAGAAGTGGCCGACAGCCTGCGCGACCACGGCGAACGCCCGATCGAGCGCCTTCGCCGCTGCGGTCTCCTGAACGACCGCCTTATTGCCGTCCACAGCGTGCACGCCAATGACGACGACATCCGCGCGATGGCGGCCGCCCGTTCAAGCGCCTGCCACTGCCCGTGCTCCAACCTGAAGCTTGCCTCGGGCTTCGCCCCCGTCGCCAAGTTCCTCGCTGCGGGCGTCAATCTCGGCATCGGCACCGACGGTGCTGCGAGCAACGACAAGCTCGACATGCTCGGCGAAACGCGTCTGGCGGCCATGCTTGCCAAAGCCGTTGCGGGCGACCCCACCGCCGCCCCCGTCTTCGACATGCTCGAGGCGGCGACCCTCGGGGGCGCACGCGCGCTCAAGTGGGAGAGGGAAATCGGCTCTCTTGAAAAGGGCAAGGCCGCCGACATGTTTGCCATTTGCCTCGGCACTCCGGAGTCGCTCCCTGTTCAGGACCCCGCCGCACAGATTCTTTATTCGGCCGGGCGCGAATGCATCACGCACACCTGGGTGGACGGAAGCCTCATCATGGAGAAGTCTCAGCAGACGGTCTATCCCGATCCTCAGGCGATTGAGCGCGCCCGTTCGCTCGCCGCCAAGTGGCAGAGTCGAATTTGATATTCCGATTCAGTTTTCCTGCCGCCGAGCATCCGATGTCGGGCCGCGGCAGGAAAAAACATCCGGGATTAAAACGCTCATCATTGATCTTGATGCAAAGATCCTCGAAGTGCTTTGTCTATAATGGGCGACGCTTGAAAATCTTCCCATGCTGACCCGAACAGCCGCTCTGAAATGCATCGAGCGGCCGAAGATCAGCTTGATTTCCCACTGCGGGATGACCAGTCAGTGCCGTCTAAAGAAAGGACAGGCATTCTTCCTCGTCCTGTTTTCTAAAAGGATCCTCAAATGAAGACTTCCGCGAAGCTTTGCGGCATTGCCGCCGCTCTTCTTCTCGCTGCTTCCTTCAATGCCTCTGCCGCCGAGACCGTGAACCCCTACGTTCATTCCTCCTCCGGCCAGATCGTGAAGAACAGCACCGATCTTTGCTGGCGCACCGGCTTCTGGACCCCGGCTCTTGCCGAGGCGATGGGTGTTGACGGCGCCGGCTGCGCTTGCGATGCCGACATCCTCGACAAGCAGGCCTGCACCGCTGTTGAAGCTCCTGTTGCCACGAAGTCCGCTGAAAAGGTGACCTTCTCGGCCGACACGCTCTTCAACTTCGACCGCGCCACGCTCAAGCCCGAAGGCCAGGCCGTCCTTGACGACCTCGTCTCCCGCATCGCCGGCGTTGACATCGAAGTCATCCTCTCGACCGGCTATGCCGACCGTATCGGCAAGCCCGCTTACAACGAGAAGCTCTCGCAGCGTCGTGCCGACGCCGTCAAGGCCTACCTCGTTCAGAAGGGTGTTGATGCCGCTCTGATCAAGACCGAAGGCAAGGGCTCCGCTGACCCGGTCGTCAACTGCCCGAACCCCTCCAAGGCCGGTCAGATCAAGAACTTCCGCGCGCTCGTTGACTGCCTGCAGCCCAACCGCCGCGCCGTCGTTGAAGTTGTCGGCTCCCGTCCGGCCATGTAATCTTCCTCAGATGCCCCATGCATCTGTAGGCTGATCGCAACAAAGCCCCTGTCTACCGGCAGGGGCTTTCCTTTATGTGAAAAAAGAAAATCATGATCCCCGGCCTCTTTCTTTTCGACCTTGACGGAACGCTCGTCGATACCGCGCCCGATCTCGGGGGCGCCGTGAACGACATGCGCATTGCCCGCGGTCTTGAGCCGCTCCCGCTCGACCTCCTTCGCGAACCTGCAGGGCACGGTGCTCCGAAGCTCCTCAAGGCGGCCTTCAACATGGAGACGACGGATGAAGCGTATCCGGCGATGCGTGCGGAGTTTCTGAAGAACTACGCGGCGCGCGGCGTATCCCATTCGCCGCTCTTTGCCGGCATCCGGGAGCTCCTGGAAGCGCTCCGCGAAATGCATGTTCCCATGGGCGTCGTCACGAATAAGCCGCAGGAACTCGCCGACAGGGTCTGCCGGGAACTTGATCTCAGCGACTTCATGGAGGTCGTGATCGGCCTCGGGCCCGAAGGCACGAAACTGAAGCCCGCTCCGGATTCGCTGCTCCTGGCGCTGAAGCGGACCGGGATCCCCGCGGAAAAAACGCTCTATGCGGGCGACAACACCAAGGATGCGCTCGCGGCTCAGGCGGCCGGAATGCCCTTTGCCTTTGTCGCCTGGGGCTGCCAGCAGGAACTGCCTGATAGAGCGCTCTATGAATGCGCTGCCCGGACCCCTGCAGACCTCCTCTCCTGGATGCTCCGGCGGTAAGCGAAGCCGTTATGCTTTGATTTGTTGTGTAAACACCCCTCGGTTACTTTGCGTTTCAGACCATTCCTGCACTACCGGGCGTCTTCAGGGTATGATTCGCGTCACCACATCCGGGGGCGCCTTGGTTTCGACGAGGATACTGACGCTGTCCGGTGCATGCCGAGGTGCAGTCACCTCGTAAATCCGCTGCAATCAATTAAACGCCAACAACAAGCGTTTCGCTCTCGCGGCTTAATCCCGCGGGATGCTGCACTGATTTGACTTTGGGTCAGGCAGGGCAACCTGCTGCAGCATCAAATTACAAAGCCTAGGTTCGCCGGCTGTCGTCGACGGCGTTCCGAAACTTAGATGACTGGGCAGCCGCTGGCCCGCCGATTGGCAAAACGGCTGTCGAGATCCAAATCATTCGGCTACGCATGTAGATCCGCCAGAAAACGATTTTCGGACGCGGGTTCAACTCCCGCCGCCTCCACCAATTTTTAAAACCGCGACGCGCTTGAAGCACGCCGCGGTTTTTGCATATTGGGAAACCGGTAGCCCTATCGAATACCCGGCTTTTCGGGCTCCCGGAGCGCCGCATCGGCGCCGCGCCTTCCTTAAACCTCCTGGTGATTGCTAGGATTAAGAGGCGTCTCAACATTCTCCTGAGACGCTTTCCTTTTAAGTACCCGATTCTTTACTTCTGAGCGAAGACCCCCGATGCCCACAGAAAACACCTTCTCCGCGCTTCAGCCCGCCTTTGACGCCCTTGCGCTCCTCTTCCTCCAGCCCGAAACGCTCGGCGCCGCCGCGCAGCTCCCGCAGGCGGCTGAAGTCATTCTTGAAGCCGGAGCCAGTCTTCCTCAGACGCTCAGAAGCCGGCTCGACGAAATTGCCGCCCGCACACCTGTAAGCGATCTTGCGCTCGCTCAGGCCTATGCAAAGCTTTTCCTCGGCGTGGGCGAGAAAACCATTCCGCTTTGCGAGAGCGCCTGGACGAGCGCTCAGCACCTGCTCTGCCAGGGGGTGGAACTTGAATGCCGCCGGGTCTATGAAGATGCCGGCCTCGAGCTCGCGGGCGGCTCCGTCGTTCCCGAGGATCATTTGGGGCTCATGCTCGGTTTCCTCGCGGTATCGGCGCTTCGCGGCGACGCCCGGACGGGCTTGAGCTTCTATCAAACGCACGCCGCTCCGCTGCTCCCGGCGATTGCCGATGCCATCCGTCAGCGCGGCGAAGCTGCCGGCCCCTATCTCGATGTCGCCGACCTCCTTGAAGGCATTCATCAGACTCTCGCCTGAAGAACTCGCCTCAAGGACCCGAACTAAGAAAGGCCGCCCGAAAGGATTTTCTCCCGGGCGGCCTTTCCGTTATGCCTTGAGACGAAGTGTTCAGAGCTTCAGCTCATAGGACTCCACATCCATATGGGTTGCGATGTAGCGGATCTTGGGCTTTGTGCCCGCCTTCACGTTCATCGCCTTCGCCTGAGCAATGAGCTTTTCCATTTCGGGCGTGGGCGACTCGTAGTCAACGAGCGTCATCGCGCCGATGCCGCAGGCTTCAACGCAGGCGGGCTTCAGGCCCTTCGACGTGCGGTGCGTGCAGAGCGTGCAGTGTTCCGCGCGTCCGGCCTTATGCTTCTGCCAGGGCTCGAGGTCGCGAATCGCGAGCGGCGCCTTGTCGCCGAAGTAGTTGGTGACGCCGGAAGTATTGAACTGCGGGACGCCGTAGGGGCAGACCCTCGCGCACATCTGGCAGCCGATGCATTTTTCCTCGTCGACGAGCACTTCGCCCGCCGGGCCCTTGTGGATCGCCTTTGCAGGACAAACCTTCATGCAGGCGGGATTGTCGCAGTGCTGGCAGGAAGCGCGGAAGTAGTTGATGACGTTCGCCTTCGCGTCTTCAAGCCTCTGGATCTTTTCATAAAAGATCCCGGGCGCCACCTGATTTTCTTCCTTGCAGGCAATGGCGCAGGCATGGCAGCCCACGCACTTGTCGATATTGACAATGATTCCGTAGCTCGACATGTCTTTCTCCTTTATCAGGCGTTCTTCGCCGCATCAGCCTTGACGACTTCGACGCAGACGTCGTTGCAGCAGGGGTAGCCCGAAATCGGGTCCCAGCCCTTTCTCGGAATAAGACCCTGCGTTTCCTGATCGCCGCGCCAGCCGTACTGGGCGTCGATCATGCCTTTCCTCGCAAGGATCGTGACGCGCACGCGGGCGCGCACCTTGTCCTTCGAGTAGGGAGAAATCATCCAGACCTGGTCGCCTTCCACTAGATTGCGGGCGGCGGCATCGGCCGGATGCATGTTGATGTAGGACTCGGGCTCGAGCTCGAGGAGATACGGCTGATCGCTTCTCGTCTTCGAGTGCGTGATGTAGGGACGACGCGTGCCATTGAGGAGCTTCAACGGATACTTTTCCGTCGGCTGCGGCGCCTTCTCGTAGACGGGGAGTCCGGGGAAGCCGTGCTTCGCCTGAACGGACGAAACGAATTCGATCTTGCCCGAAGGCGTTCTGAAGCCGGGCTTGCCGTCAAAGCGCAGGATGCCCTTCGCATACTTTTCGGTCGCGGGCTTCGGGAACCATTCGCAGACCTTCACTGCCGGGAGCATCGCCTGACGCTCGGCATAGCTCGTGCCCCAGCCGTTCAGGATCGAATCGCAGGCCTTCACCGGGTCGCCGCCGAAGAAGAGGTCGCTGTCGCCCGTCACGGCCGCGCCGATCGTGAGCGCAATCTTCCAGTCTTCCCAGGCTTCGCCGAGAGGCTTCACGGGCTTTCTGGCGCTCACGGCGCGCCCATGGACGCCAAAGGGCGCATAACGCTCGAAGTTCATTGCGGCCGGAAGCACCAGATCCATGTCGTGGTGCGTCTCGTCGCGGTAGAAGTAGTCGGTCGCGAACGAGAAGTCGAGCTTTCTGATCGCTTCCTGATATTCGGCCGGGCTCGGCCAGATAAGAAGATTCGTGCCGAAGCCGGCAAACGCCTTGATGCGGCCTTCCTCCACCATTTCGGGGAGCTTGTTCGGGCTGCAGAGCACCTGCATTTCGTTCCAGACGGGAGCGAATTCGCGGTCGATGCGGCGCGCCTTCTGTTCGGGCTTGTTGAACCAGGCCTGATCAATGAAGGTCTTCGTATAGCCTTCGTCCCAGCGGATGTAGTCCTCGGGCCAGTTGTTGAAGGTCGAGCCGCCGGCGTTGTCGACGTTCCCCGTGAGGGCCATGAGGAGCGAATACGCGCGCACGTTGTTGCAGCCGTTCCCCTGATGCGGGATCGACTGCCCCGGGAGCATCATCGAGGAGGGCCCGTCGGCAAACATGCGGGCCGCCTTCACGACGTCGTCCGCCGGAACGCCAGTTTCCTTTTCCACGTATTCGGGCGTAAAGGCTTCGCAGTATTTGACGAGCTCTTCATAGCCCGTGCACCACTTGTCGACGAACTCGCGCTTCACGAGTCCTTCCTTCACGAGGACGCGGATCATGCCCCAGGCAAGCGCGCCGTCGGTGCCGGGCTTCACCTGCAGGTGAATGTCGGCCTGTTCGGCAACCTTCGTGCGGCGCGGATCGGAGACGATGAGCTTCAGACCGCGCGCCTTCTGCGCGAGGAGATTCCTGAAGAACCCGTGGGGCGAAGCCCAGGAGCCGTTCTTGCCGACGATCATGCAGCACTTCGTCTTCGGGCTCGGACCGCCTGCGATTTCAGCGCCGTAGGAAAGCTCGAGCGCATGCACGTATGCGAGGTTGCAGGCCACCGAACTTTCGCAGCAGTAATTGGGGCTGCCGAAATAGCGCGCGAGACGCATGACGGGAGGACGGGGCTCCTTCGGGTCGCCGCAGTAAAAGAGCACGCGGTCGGCGCCGTTCTTTTCCTTCACGGCATTGAGCTTCTCGGCAATCGTCTTGATCGCCTCGTCCCAGCTGATGCGCACCCAGCCCGGATCTGCCGCCCCCTTGGGCGCCGTGCGCTTCATCGGGTAAAGGAGCCGGTTGGGGTTGTAGAGCCTCTGGAGCGTCGAAATGCCCTTCGAGCAGAGGAAGTGATTCGGATGTTCGTTCCAGTTTTCAATGCGGATCACGGTATTGCCGCGCGCCTTGAAATGGATGCCGCACATCGGCATATGGTTGCAGGAATCGCAGATGGTCCAGCCGGACCAGTCGGTCTGAGATTCCTGAGAGTCTGCTGCACGGACAGCAGGCTGGAAAAGCGCGGCGGCAAAGCCCGCGCCCGCACCCTTCATCAGGGCGCGGCGTGAGACGGACAGGGTCATTTTGTTCTCCTTGCGCTTTCTGTTTTTGTTTTGGAAATGCGCAATTTTTTGAATTGGTCCTTTTTCCATCCTAGGAGAACTTGTGAGGCACTTCTATTCGTAAATATCCTAGAGCCGCTAGTGATTCAAACGTGCTATGGGTCCAAGCGGGTAAACAGAACCGCCGCCTGAAGCCGCCCGATGCAAATTGCGAGCAAATGTTCAAATTTCTCCTCTTTCTTCCCTCGAGCCGATAATGTTCTAAACACATATCCCTACCGAAACAGGAATTCTCTATGGCGAAAGTCCTCAAATTCACCGCATGCGCCGCTGCGGTTGCCGTAGCGCTTTACGCCGGCGCCGGCTACGTCGGCGTTCCCTATGCGACGCGCACCGTTCTTGAAAAAGTGGTGTCTCAGGAGCTCGGCCGCGAAGTAACGCTCTCCGACGTTTCCTTCAATCCCTGGACGCTCGTTTATGAACTCAAAGGGCTCTCGATCCCGGAAGCAGGGAGCGACCCGCTCCTCAGGCTCGACCTCCTGCGCGTCGACGCCTCGATTCAGACGCTCTTCAAGCTTGCTCCCGTCATTGAGGAAGTCACCATCGACGGCCTTCGCATCAATGCCGTCATGAATGAAAAGAACCGCCGGGATGTAGAGCGTCTGCTCGGCAAATCCGGGACATCCGAAAAATCAGACGGCGCGGCTGCTGAAAAGAAGAGCGAAGCCTCCTCCGGGCTTCCTCAGTTTGCGGTCTACAACATTTCCGTCACGAACAGCTCTCTCAGCTACCGCGACGATGCGCAGAAAATCAATCAGGCGCTCACCGACCTGACGCTGAGGCTCCCCTTTGTTTCCACGATGGAAAGCGCTTCGGAAAGTCTCGTGACGCCGGAGCTCGCGTTTAAGCTCAACGGCTCCCAGATTGAGGCGACAGGCTCTACAAAGCCCTTCGGCACCACGCTCGAAGCGCGCCTCAACTTCAAGGTTTCCGCCCTTGACGTGGCCGAACTTGCGCGCATTGTTCCCGCGCTCAATTCCGACAACCTGCGCGTTGCCGATGCAAAGCTTTCTTCCAACCTAACCTTCGTCTTCCGCAACCCGACGGGCGGGAACCCGGCAAAGATGCTGCTTTCGGGCACAACCTCCCTCGCGAACGTTTCCGTCACCCAGAAGGAGAGTCCGATCGTCACGCTCCCGAAGGCCGAGCTCAACCTCAACGAACTTGACCTCGTTGACCAGCGCGCCGTCGTGGAGAATCTGACGCTCACAGGGCTCAGGCTCGACGTCAGGAATTCCAAAGCGGGCATCAACCTGCTCGCGGCTGCTGAAAGCGCTGCCGGCGGCACGGAGAAAGCCAAGCCTGAGGCGAAGACAGAAGCAGCGCCTGCTGCCTCTTCCTCCGCTTCGCCCTGGACCTGGAAGGTGGTCGCGGCTTCGCTTCGCGACGCCAATATTTCCTGGACCGACTCCACGCTTTCGCCGGCCGCAAAAATTACCGTTGCGAATCTCGATGCCTCCGTGAAGAACCTTTCTTCGGACGCTGAGAAGGCGGGGAGCTTCTCCGTTTCGGCTGAACTTTTAGGCGGCAGAATCGAAAGCTCCGGCACCGCTCAGATTTCTCCGCTTGCCGTCTCGGCTGCCGCCAAAGGCACGAGACTTTCCCTCAATGCAGTCGCTCCTTACATAACTAAGGCGCTCGGCGCAGACGTAAGAGCTGGCATTGCCTTTGACGTCAAGGCGGATCTGAAGGGTTCGGATGCTGCCGCTTCAGGCACCGCCACCCTGAACGACTTCACGCTGAAAGAAGGAAAATCAACGCTTGCGTCCTTCAAGACGGCGACGCTCAAGCTCAATTCCGTCGACACCGCGAAGCGCTCCGCCGATGTGGCGCTTGTCTCGCTCGCGAGCCCCGTCGTCAATGCCGTCATGACGAAGTCGGGCATCAATTTTGCGAAGCTTGCCGGCTCCGGATCGGAGTCGAAGACTCAGACTGAAGCAAAGCCAAGCAGCAAGGCTGAAGCGAGCGCCCCCGCCTGGTCGTGGAAGGTTGCTCAGGCCTCCGTCACCAACGGCACGCTCAACTATCGCGACGAAAGCATCAGCCCTGTCGGCACGGCATCGATTCCGAAGCTCAATCTGACGGTCAAAAATCTTTCCTCGGCCAAGGGAAGCCTCGGCACGGTCGACTTCTCGAGCGGCTTGGGCGGCGGCAGCCTCAACGCTGCAGGCAAATTCGGCATCTCCCCGGTTGCTGCCGATATTGAAGTCAAGGGCAGCAAGATCGGCCTCAAGCCTTTCTCCGGCCTCATGACCGGCTACGCCGGCATCGGCGCCAAGTCCGGCACCTTCGATGCGTCCGGCCGCATGAAGCTTGCCTCTCAGAAGGAAAAGACCATTGCCGGCTGGAAGGGAGATCTTTCCCTCTCGACGCTCGATCTGACGAACAGCAAGGGCACCGGGCTCATGAGCTGGAAGAAGGCGTCTCTTACGGGGCTCGAGGTTGAAACCACGGAACCCATCCACCTTGTCGTCGCCAAGGCTGAAATCGATCAGCCCGCGCAGAAGCAGGTCGCGGCCGTGAAGGAAATCGCAGGCATTGCGTCCCTGATTTCGTCCCTCACCGGAAAAGACAAGACTGCTCAGAAAATCGAGAAGTACAGCGAGAAGATTCCCGACAAGATCACGCTTGAAAACGTTCGCTATGAAAACGGCAAATTCTCCGCCGAAGGCGTGAGTGCAGCTTCCGTCGGCGGCATTCTTCTCAACAAGCTCTCCGAAGCCATGAGCGAAAAACTCGGCGGAAGCTCTTCCGCGACCAGTACGACAAAGTAGCTTGTGAAGCCAGCCTGCAAGCAATGAAAACTTGCCGCAGAGGAGTCCTGCTTCAGGATTCCTCTGCAGGAGTGCGGCATGAAGACGGGCATTAGCGCCGAATTGAGAATGCCGAAATAACAGAAAGCCCAGACTGCTGAGAAAGCAATCTGGGCTTAGGAATTGGTGCCGGAGAAGAGATTCGAACTCCCGACCTTCGCATTACGAATGCGCTGCTCTACCAGCTGAGCTACACCGGCAACTCTCAATCATCGGCCGTTTCGAACCGGCCTTGTGATCGGAGGAGACGAATTATGCAGAAGTGAATAGCTTGCGGCAAGAATGTTTTACATATTTTTACATTTAGCGCTTTTGCCGTGTACATCTGCATTCGGGATAGCGCAGGCGCTTCCTATGTGTTCGAAATGTATCCGCAGGCCTCGGACGGCATATGGCGCCGACTAAAATCTCAGAACTTTCCCCGTCTCTCATTACCTTTCTCTCTTCGGAGACACCGTTGACCGATCGATTCTCTGCGTCTCTTCCCGCGCCGGCAGACACCGACCATCTCGGCGCCCTGCTCGCCGATGCTCTTCGCTGCGCGAGTGCCGGCATCCTTGCCAGTGGCCTCGCCCTGCGCCTCGAAGGCAATCTGGGAGCCGGAAAGACAAGCCTCATCCGTGCGGCGCTTCGCCGCCTCGGCTGGGAAGGCGCCGTGAAGAGCCCGACCTTCACGCTGCTCGAGACGTATCCCTGCGGCGAATTCACGATCAATCACTTCGACTTCTACCGCTTCGAGGAGCCTGAGGAATTCGAGGATGCCGGGTTCCAGGATGAATTCCGTCCCGGCGCTGTATGCGCTACGGAATGGAGCGAAAAAGCCTTTCCGTATCTTCCGCCCGCCGACATCACCGTGGCGCTCTCGATTGAGGGTCTGGGCAGGCGGGTCGAGATCACGGCGCAGTCGCCCCTCGGCCGGGAAATTCTTGCTTCGATTTCGGAATCATGGAATTCGACCGCCGCCGCCTGATATCCGCCGCCGGCGGTACGCTTCTCCTCTCGCTTGCTCCCTGGCAGATCGCGAGCGGCGCAAAGCTTGTCAACGTCCGCATGTGGCCGGCGGAGGAATACACGCGCGTCACGATCGAAACAGACGAACCTCTGAAGTTCAAGCACTTTTTCGTGCGCTCGGCTTCGCCCCTGAGGCTCGTGATCGACATTGAAGGGCTTGCGCTCACCGAGCGCATCAAGCGCCTCATCGCCGACGTAAAGCCTGACGACCCCTACATCAGCGCCATGCGAATCGGGCAGTTCAAGCCCGGCGTCGTGCGGCTCGTGATGGACCTCAAGACGGACGTGAAGCCCGAAGTCTTCCTTCTGAAGCCCTTCGCCAACTATCAGTACCGTCTCGTCTTCGACATCTACCCGGTGCACCCGAAGGACGAGATCGGCGCGATCCTCGCGGGCTCGCAGGATGGGAATCTGCTCACGGACTCCCTTTCATCCTCAGCTTCCGAAGATCCGCTCGCCGACGTGCTCGCGGGACTTGCCAATCCGGACGCCCCGAAAACCCGGCCGGCGCTCTCGGCCTCCAAAGGGAAGGATGAGAAGGAGACGAAGAAGCCCTCCGCAGCAAAGGAGACGCAGACGCCTTCAAAGACGGTCCCTGCCAAAAAGAGTCAGAACGATGATCAGATCATCATCGTGGTCGATCCGGGGCACGGGGGCGAAGACCCCGGCGCCATCGGACGAAGGAAGACGCAGGAAAAAGTCGTCGTACTTCAGATCGCAAGGCGCCTCGCCAAGCTCATTTCTGCCGAACCCGGCATGAAGGCCGTGCTTACGCGCAATTCCGACCACTTCGTGAGTCTCGGCGGACGCGTGGCGATTGCCCGCCGCGTCAAGGCCCATCTTCTGGTGAGCATCCATGCCGACGCCTGGGTGAAGAGCAACGTAAGGGGGTCTTCCGTCTTCGCGCTCTCCCAAAAGGGCGCCACCTCGGCGGCTGCGCGCTGGCTCGCAAAAAATCAGAACGAATCCGACCTGATCGGCGGCGTCAACATCTCCACCGTCAACAAGCAGGTGGCGAGCGTGCTCGTCGACATGACTTCAGCCTGGACGATCGGCTACAGCCTCGGACTCGGCACGGCCGTGCTTCAGGAACTGCGCGCCATCAACAGGCTCCACAAAACTGCCGTGGAGCAGGCGGGCTTTGCGGTGCTGAAGGGCCAGGGCATCCCGTCGATCCTCGTTGAGACGGCCTTCATTTCGAACCCTTCGGAAGAGCAGCTTCTCAAGAACGCGGATCACCAGCAGAAGCTCGCCCGCGCGATTCTTACGGGCATCAAGAAGCAGCTTGCCGCCGACACGACGCTCACGCGCCAGGGCTGACGCATTCCGGGGCCTTGAGGAGCCTCCTCCGTGCCCCGGAGGACCTCGACCGAAATCCTCCGCACCATTACAATGCGGGGGAAGCACAATCCGACGCGGCGCCCCCGTGCCGAAACGCCGTAGAGGCCCCTTCCGCAGGGAAGGACAGGCCTCCGGTTTTTGCGGGCGCGCCCCTCATCCACCTTGGAGTGAAAACGCAATGGCTCTTGTTTCCATGCGACAGCTGCTTGATCATGCGGCTGAAAACGGCTACGGCATTCCCGCCTTCAACGTCAACAACCTCGAACAGGTTCAGGCCATCATGGAGGCGGCGAGCGAAGTCGGCGCTCCCGTGATCATGCAGGCCTCTGCGGGCGCTCGCAAGTATGCGGGCGAATCGTTCCTGCGCCATCTCATTGAAGCCGCGGTCGAAGCCTATCCGGACGTCCCCGTCTGCATGCACCAGGACCACGGCCAGAGCCCTGCCGTCTGCCAGGGCGCCATCCGCTCGGGCTTCACGTCCGTCATGATGGACGGCTCCCTCATGAGCGACGGCAAGACCATCTCCACCTACGAATACAACGTCGACGTCACCCGCCGCGTGGTTGAAATGGCCCACTGCATCGGCGTTTCCGTCGAAGGCGAAATCGGCTGCCTCGGCTCGCTCGAAACGATGCGCGGCGACAAGGAAGACGGTCACGGCACCGATGCCAAGATGACGCGCGACCAGCTCCTCACGGATCCGGATCAGGCGGCGGAATTCGCCCGCATCACCCAGATCGACGCGCTCGCCATTGCGATCGGCACCTCGCACGGCGCCTACAAGTTCACGCGCCGCCCCACCGGTGAAATCCTCTCGATCGACCGCGTGAAGGAAATCCATGCCCGTCTGCCGAACACGCACCTCGTAATGCACGGCTCCTCCTCGGTCCCGCAGGAATACCTCGCGGAGATCCGCGAATTCGGCGGCGAAATGCGCGAAACCTACGGCGTTCCGGTCGAGGAAATCCAGAAGGCGATCCAGCACGGCGTCCGCAAGGTCAACATCGACACCGACATTCGTCTCGCGATGACGGCCGCCATCCGCCGCTACCTCGTCGAGAATCCCTCGGGCTTCGACCCGCGCGGCTACCTGAAGGCCGCCCGCGCCGCCGCGAAGGCCCTCTGCCGCTCGCGCTACCTCGCGTTCGGCTGCGAAGGCCAGGGCGCGAAGATCAAGCCCGTCGCGCTCGACAAGATCGCTGCCAAGTACGCTGACGGCACGCTTCGTCAGAATGTGCTCTAACGCCTGAGCGAAGCCTCTGATCATGACGGCGCACAGTTCTCCTCTCTGAGACTGTGCGCCTTTTTTCAATCCGAATTCATCCCATGACTGAACCCAAAACAGAGTCCGCCGAAAGCCTCAAGGGAAAGCGCGGCTTCAGAAGGCTCATCAACGCCACGCGCTACTCCTGGCAGGGCATCCGCGCAGGCTTCAAGAATGAAGCCGCCTTTCGCGAGGAGTGCCTTCTCGCCGTCATTCTGATTCCGGTAGCGCTTCTTCTCCCGGTGACGCTCCTCGAGAAGGTGATCCTCATTAATTCCGTGCTCTTCCTTCTCCTCACGGAAATCCTCAATTCAGCAATTGAAGCGGTGGTCGACCGGATCGGCATGGAAGTGCATCCGCTTGCCGGCCGGGCCAAGGACATGGGGAGCGCGGCAGTGCTTTTCGCGCTCATCATGGGACTCGTCGCCTGGGGCTTCATCGCGCTCCCGGCGGTCCTCAGGCTCTTTTGAGTTTTCTGAGTCCGCGCAAATTCTTCTAAGCAGTTTTCACGGTGGTTTCGGGCCTGAAGGCGCCCCAGCGCCATTAAAATTCCCGCCATCAGGATTTTTCTTTTCTTCCTTAGGGAGGCAACTCTAATGCCCGGTCTTTCCAAGACGAACATCCCGTCCCTCAAGCAGATATACAGCGGCAAGGTCCGCGACTGCTACGCCGTGGGCGACGACAAGCTGCTGCTTGTCGCCACGGACCGCATTTCCGCCTTTGACGTGATCCTCGGCGATCCGATTCCCGGCAAGGGCAAGGTCCTTACGGCGCTCACGAACTTCTGGTTCGAAAAGCTGAAGGACGTGATCCCCAACCACCTCACGGGCATCGCCCCTGAAACGGTCGTGAAGCCCGAGGAAATCCCGCAGGTTGCCGGCCGTGCCGTGGTTTCGAAGCGCCTGAAGCCGATTCTCATCGAATGCGTCGCGCGCGGCTACATCATCGGCGGCGGCTGGAAGGACTACCAGGCGACGGGCGAAGTCTGCGGCATCAAGCTCCCCGCCGGTCTGCGCCAGGCCGAAAAGCTCCCGGAACCCATCTTCACTCCGGCAGCCAAGGCTGAACTCGGCACGCACGACGAAAACATCTCCTACGAACGCGTCGTTGAGATGTACGGCGAAAAGATCGCCTCGACCATCCGCAACGCCACGCTCGAGCTCTACAAGCGTGCGAGCGAATATGCGCTCACCCGCGGCATCATCATCGCCGACACGAAGTTTGAATTCGGTCTCGACGAGAACGGCAACGTTCTCCTCATGGACGAAGTCCTCACGCCGGACTCGAGCCGCTTCTGGCCTGCCGACGACTATCAGATCGGCACCTCGCCCAAGAGCTTCGACAAGCAGTTCATCCGCGACTGGCTTGAATCCCAGCCCTGGGACAAGCGTCCGCCCGCTCCGAAGGTTCCCGAAGACATCATCGAGAAGACGGCCGACAAGTACCGTGAGGCGCTGCGTCGCCTTACCGGCACGGATATCGAGCCGTAAATCTCCCGGGCGGAACATTTTTTCCGCCTGCATTCATGGGGAGCGCCTTCCAAAAGCCGCTCCCCAGCAGCCGGCAGAAGCGTCGGCCCGCATCAAGTTTTCGCCGGGAAAAGGCAGGGAACTTCAGCGGGCGGGCCTTCGGTCGGCTTTTCGATTTTTTATTCTTCTCTAGAGATTCTGAATAATCATGGCAGAGTGCACCAAGACACCGCTCGTCGGCATCCTGATGGGCAGCAATTCCGACTGGGACGTGATGAAGAACGCCGCCCAGATGCTCAAGGACTTCGGCGTCCCCTTTGAAGCCCGCGTCGTGAGCGCACACCGCATGCCTGACGAAATGTTCGAGTACGCTGAAAAAGCCGCCGAACGCGGCATCCGCGTGATCATCGCGGGTGCGGGCGGCGCAGCGCACCTCCCCGGCATGCTTGCGGCCAAATGCACGCTCCCCGTCTGCGGCGTGCCGGTGCCTTCAAAGTACCTCCGCGGCGTCGACAGCCTCCATTCGATCGTGCAGATGCCTAAGGGCGTGCCCGTCGCCACCTTCGCCATCGGCGAGGCCGGCGCCGCCAATGCCGCGCTCTATGCCTGCCAGATCCTTGCGCTCAGCGATCCGGAGCTCTCGCGCCGCCTCGCGGACTTCCGCATCGCGCAGAACGCCAAGGCCCGCGCGATGACGCTTCCCCTTGAAACGCTCGACTGAGGACCCTGTCGATGACTGAGATCCGCACACTTCTTCCGGGCGCTCAGCTCGGCCTCCTCGGCGGCGGCCAGCTCGGCCGGATGTTCTCGGAAGCGGCTGCCCGCATGGGCTACCACGTCGTGGTGCTCGAACCCCATGCGCCTTCGCCTGCGGGCGAAGTCTCCTCGGCTCAGATTGCCGAGGGCTACAGCTCCGAAAAAGGCCTCGACGAGCTTGCGAGCCGCGTTCTCGCCGTCACGACGGAATTCGAGAATGTTCCGGCAGAAAGCCTGAAGCGCCTCGCCGACGCCGGCGTCATCACGGCGCCGCACGCCGACGCGGTTGCCGCCACGCAGGACCGAAACGTCGAAAAGGCCTTCATCGAAAGCGCGGGCGTTCCGACCGCACCCCACAAGGCCGTCCGCACTCTGGACGACGTGAATGCCCTTGAGGATTCTCTCTTCCCCGGCATTCTGAAGACCGCGCGCCTCGGCTACGACGGCAAGGGGCAGGCCCGCGTCGGCTCCCGCGAGGAAGCGCTCGCCGCCTGGGAAAAATTCGGCCGCACCGAATGCGTCTTTGAAAAGCGCCTTAATCTCAAGACGGAAGTCTCGGTCATCATCTGCCGCAATCCGCAGGGCGAAACCGTCGTCTTCCCCGTCTGCGAAAACCATCACAGAAACGGCATCCTCGCCTACACCGTGATGCCTGCCAGAATCGACGAAGCGCTCGCCCGGAAGGCGCAGCAGTTTGCGCGCCAGATTGCCGACGAACTGAAGTACGTGGGCGTACTCTGCGTCGAGCTTTTCGTGCTCGAGGACGGCACCGTCCTTGCCAACGAACTTGCTCCGCGCCCGCACAATTCCGGCCACGCGACGATTGAAGCCTGCGCCACCTCGCAGTACGAGGAGCAGGTGCGCGCCATGGCGGGGCTGCCCTTGGGCGACACCACGCAGATTGCCCCCGCGGTGATGCTCAATCTCCTCGGCGACCTCTGGTTCGACGAAAAGGACAACTTGACGACGCCGCCCTGGGAAAAGCTTCTGGCGCTTCCCGGCGTCAAGCTGCACCTCTACGGCAAGGAAGAAGCCCGTCACGCCCGCAAGATGGGCCACGTCACGGTGCTCGGCCGCACGCTCGACGAAGCGCTCGCCCGCGCGCATGAGGCGGCATGCATCCTCGGTCTTCCTTTCTCTCAAGAGCTCGCGCAATGACCGTTCCCGCAATTGATCAGAAGGCAATTGCAGAAGCCGTCCGCATCCTTGATGCGGGCGGCCTCGTTGCGATGCCGACAGAAACCGTCTACGGGCTCGCGGCCGACGCGGACAACGAAGAGGCGGTTCTCAATACCTACCGCGCAAAGGGCCGTCCCACCAACCACCCGCTCATCGTCCACGTCGCCTCAGCCGAAGACATCCCGTGGTGGGCCGAATCCACACCGGAAGCGGAGGCGCTCGCGCGCCGCTACTGGCCGGGGCCCCTCACGCTCGTTCTCAAGAAGAAGCCCCGCTGCGGCCTCTGGGTAACGGGAGGTCAGGACACGGTGGCGCTCCGCTGCCCCTCGCATCCCTGGGCGCATGCGCTCCTCAAGGCCTTCGGCGGCCCGAAGCACCGCGGGCTCACGGCTCCCTCGGCCAATTCCTTCGGCCGCATCAGTCCGTCCTGCGCGCGCCACGTCGCCGACGATCTCGGCGTCAAGCCCGCGGGCAAGCTTGACATGATTCTCGACGGCGGCACCTGCGAATACGGCATTGAGTCGACAATGCTCAATCTGTCCTCCGGACGCCCCGAGATTCTGCGCCACGGCGTCATCACGCGCGAAATGCTCGAGGAAGCGCTCGGCTGCGAAGTGCCCGATGCCGGAAAAGATGCGCCCAGGGCTTCCGGGCGCCTCAAGAGCCACTATGCGCCGAAAACCAAGGCAGAGCTCCTCCCTGAGGAAGCGCTCATTCTCCGGGCAAAGGCGCTCTCTGACGAGGGACTCCGTCTCGCCGTCATGGCGCCCGAACGCCTGAAGGCAAAGCTTCCCGAAGTCGCTACCTTCATCTCCGCACCCGACAGCGCCCTTTCCTACGGCGCATTTCTGTACGAAGCGCTCCACGAGCTCGATGCCGCGCACGCAGACCGGATCCTCATTGCGGCGCCTCCGTCGACTCCCGAATGGGCTGCAGTGGATGATCGACTCGGTCGGGCAACGGCTTGAATCGATTGAGTAAACTGAAATAAATTCATTTTTCGAGACATCCATGATTCAGATCTATGGCATTCCAACCTGCGGTTCGGTAAAGAAGGCGATCGCCTGGGCCCGTGAAGCGGGCGTGGAATTCACCTTCCACAACTTCCGTACGGAAGCGCCGACGGACGAACTCCTCTCGGGGTGGCTGAAGGACATTCCGGCAGCAAAGCTCGCCAATACAGCCGGCCCGACGTGGCGCAAGATTGATCCGGAAATCCGCGAAGCAGCCAAGGCCAATCCCGACATGCTCAAAACCCTCATGCTTTCGACGCCGCTTCTCATCAAGCGGCCCGTGATCGTCTGGGCGGACGGCTCGGCCACCTCGGGCGTTGATGAAGCGCTCTGGAAGACGAAGGCCGTCTGACGGCCCGCCGGCATTCAAAGGGAAGCGCCCTCCGTGCTGAAGGAACTCAAGTCATCGCTCGCGAATCCGGGACCAGTGCTCCCGTTTCTCGCCCTGGTGGCCGCAACCGGCTTCTGGGGGAGCTCGTTTCTCACGGTCGCCGAGGCGCTTTCCGAAACGGATCCCTTCACGCTCGTCTTCATGCGCTTCTTCCTCGGAACGCTCGTCCTCGCGGCGATCCTTCGGAAAACGCTTCGCGCGATTCCCTCCCGCACCTGGAAAATGGGAGCCGTAAGCGGCCTCGTCATCTACGGCTCCTACCTGTTCAACTGCGCCGGGCTCATGACGACGATGAGCTCGATGGCGGGATTTCTTACGGCGCTTTACGTGCTGATCACGCCGTTTCTTTTCTGGCTGATTGTCGGCAAGCGCCCGGACATCTGCGCCTTTCTGGGTTCTGGCACCGCCTTCCTCGGCCTCGTTCTCCTTGCCGACCCGTTTTCGCTTTCGCCCGAAACCGGTCTCGGCGAATGGATGATCATTCTTTCGGCTTTTCTTTCCGCGCTTGAAATCATCCTGATGGGGCGCTTTGCGCCCTACTGCAAAGCAGCGGAAATCTGCTTCACGCAGCTTTTCTTTGTTGCCCTCTATTCCGGCATCGGGTCGCTTGCCGCGCACTGGGCCATGCCGTCCCTTACGCCGACGGTGTTTTCTGCCGGACTCATGCTTGCCGTCCTCTGGCTCGCGACGATCCTTTCCTGCGCGCAGTTTCTCCTCGCCTGGGGGCAGAAATTCGTTCCGCCCGCTCAGGCGGCCGTCATCTTTTCGCTCGAAAGCGTCTTTGCCGCCATCATCGGATGGCTTGCAGGCGAGCGCCTCGGGTTCTGGGGCTTCGCGGGGGGCGGCCTGATCGTGGCCGGCATCCTGCTCACGGAATGGAAGCGCCTTCTTTCATCGAAATAACAAATGACGAGCGAACTTCCCATCGGCATCCTCGACTCAGGATTCGGCGGCCTTTCCGTCGCGCGTGCGGTGAGAGCCCGTTTTCCGGGAGAGCGCATCCTTTTTGCCGCCGACTGCGCCTATGCGCCTTACGGCGACCGGGATGAGAGCTACATCATGGAGCGCCTCGAACGGATCATCGGCTACCTGACGGATAGAAACGTCAAGGCAATCGTGTTTGCCTGCAATACGGCAACCGCAGTCGGCGTGAAGACCTTTCGCGAACGGCTCTCCATTCCCATCATCGGGATCGAACCTGCCGTTTTCCCGGCCGTCCGCCATACACGGCAGGGCGTCGTCGGCGTTCTCGCAACCACGACGACCATCCGGAGCCGCAAATACGCCGAAGTGCGCGAACGCGCGCTCGAATGGGCGGCCGTCAGCCGCCCGATGAAGGTGGAGGTGCTCGACATGCCCTGCCCCGGGCTCATGGAGTGCGTCGAACGCGGGGATTTTGGTTCTGAAAAGCTCGAAGCGCTTCTCGAGAAGTATGTCGATCCGCTCGCGCGTGCAGGCGCCGATGAAATCGTCCTCGGCTGCACGCACTATCCCTTCCTCGCGAACGCGATCAGCAGGCACGCTAAGGGCGCGCACCTCATTGATCCCGCCCCGGCCGTTGCCGAACAGCTCGGAAGGCGCCTGGCAGACCTCGATCTTCTCGCGCCGGCCTCACCCGATCGCCCGGCGGACGCGGGTGCAGCCCTCGATGAATTCCGGGCAACCGGAGCCGATCCCGGGCGCGAATCCGTTCTGAGGAGCCTCTGGGGAAAGGATGCGAGGCTCCTCCCGCTTTCCGCCTGAATCAGGACCGGAAGGCGAGGCGCTCGTCCTCCTCTCCGCACACGTAGGGCATCATGCGCTCGCGGATCTCGTCGGGGATGGGAGAGGAAACGAAGTTCCCTTCCGTATCGAGACGAACGCAGACCATCGTTTCCACGCAGCGCAGCCGCAGTTCCTCGCCCTTCGTAATCGTGAAGGCGAATTTGACCGAGCTTGTGCCGAGCTTCTCGATCCAGAGACGCGCCGTCACGTCCTCTCCGGGGCGAGAAGGCGACACAAAGTCGGTGTGCACGCCCACAACGGGGAAGCCCACGCCGAAGCGGCGGATTTCAATGAAGCCCACCTTCAGGACTTCATGAAGGTAATCCTCGTGAAACTTGTTGAGGAGCACGTAGTAGGTCGGGTGATAGACGATCCCGGCAGGGTCGCAGTCGCCGAAATGAATGCGGATGGTCTTTTCAAAAACCTGATGAGCCATGATTGAGTCGGAGCGTTTGTAAAGGGAATAAAAAGGAAATCAGATGCGAGAGGAGAGCGAACGGAGAATGGCGCGGACGGGACTCGCCTCAACGCCCTTCAGGGGGAGCGGGAGCGCAATCAGCTCGTATTCGCCTCCCGGGACATCGGAAAGGTCAAGATTCTCGAGAATCGTCATCCGGTTCGCGAGCGCAATTCTGTGCGAAACGAGAAGTTCGCTTTCAGCCGGATCAACGCTCGGCGCGTCGGTGCCGACCAACGCCACGCCTTCCTCTGCGAGGCGCCGGATGAGCGCAGGAGAAAGCGCTCTGAAGTCGGGCGTCCAGGCAGCCGGGCGCTTGGCGCGCGTCTTGAAAAGAATGCGTGCGGGAAACGTGTTCGCCGTGAGCGCTTCCGGGCCGATTGCGTCGGACGAAGCCTCATGCGAGAGGTCAATTACGAGCGCGCGGCCGATGAATGTCTCGAGCCTCAGGGAGGCGACGTCGTCCGCGCTGCTGTCGAGGTGGAGCGGCGCATCCGCATGAGCGCCGTCATGGGGCGTCAGGGTGATTTCCGAGACATTGGCGCCCGCGCCCTCTTCAAGCCTTGAGATCCAGCGCACGGCAAAGGGCGTATCGCCCGGGAATACCGGCGTTCCGGCATCAAGCGGCGGCGTGATGTCCCAGATTCTTCGCTTCTGCATGGTGCTTTGCGACCTCTCACAAAAGAAACGGAAAACAAAAAACGCTTACAAGAAGCGTGCCGACGATTTTAGGTCAGAGGGCTGAAAGGCTTCCTATACTGCCATGCACGTTTTTTGGGGGATCCCGGACGCATGCATTGCGCTTAATAGAGCTTCCCCCGACTTTAGAGGACTTGACTCATGAAGAACTCTGATTTTCTAAATATCCTGCAGTCCCGGCGCTCTCAGGGCCCGAAGATGCAGAAGGCTCCGGCTCCTTCCGAGGAGGTTCTTGAGGCCGCAGCGCTTGCCGCGCGCGCCGCGCCTTCGCACAATCCTGCATTTCCTGTGCGCTTTGTCGTCGCCGATTCCCGCGAAAAGCTCGCCGACATTTTCGAAGCGGCCCTCGGGCCTGACGCCGATCAGGCCATGCGGGAGCGCGCCAGAAGCAAGGCGCTCAAGGGCGAATGCGCGATTCTCGTGATCGGCCCGAAGCCCTCGCACGACACGCCCGCCTGGATGGACCGCGAAAATCTGATGACGGCAGGCGGCGCGCTCACGAATTTCCTCAACGTCCTCTGGGCGGAAGGGTTTGCAGCCAAGACCGTGACCTCGCGCGAAATCACGGATCCTCAGGGACTCTTCGACCCTGAAACCGAAAGGCTTCTCTGCTTCATTCTCTGCGGCACGCAGGCCGCTCCCGCGGAGCCGCGCCCCGCTTCGCCCTCTATCCTATCGCGCTGGTAGAGATCGGCCGATCCTCCTCAAGGATGTGGTCCGCGATCTCGGCGATTTTCCTCACCGTCACGGGCGCACAGCCTTCGGCCTTGTTGTTGACGGCAAGGTAGCTCTCTTTTCCGCTCCTTGCCGCCCGCACGATAAGGGAGGCAATGAGCGCCCGGGTCGCCGGGTCGGCCGCATGAATGGCGTCAAAGGGCGTCCATGCGGCCTTCGCCGTATCGTAAAAGCGGTGCGCCGCAAGCGACCAGCGGACGATAAGCGGCCCCTTCATCCTCCAGTCTCCCGCATCCTCGCCCCCGGCATCCATGAAGCGGAGCGCCTCGGTCTGGCGCCGGATGCCCGGCATCGCCGGATGGAGCCCGATCACAGGGCGCACGCCCGCCTCTCTCAGACGCTTCATCATGCGGGGCGTCAGAAGTTCATAGTTGCGGAATTCCGCCGCAAGAAGAAGCCCCGCGCCCGGCGCCTGAAGCGCATTGAGAAATGCCCCGATTTTTTCAATGAGCGCAACTCTTGACTCGGTGGTTCTCAATTCCGAATGCGGAAGCGGCGAAAACTGAAAAACGAGCGGTCCGCATTTTTTGCCGAGCCCCATGCGCACGGGCCCAAGGAAGCGCTCCGCCGCAGCATGCACATCGAGAAAGAGCGGATTGGGGCCCGTGGGGATTCCCCGGTCATTGCGCAGATAAGGGTCCGTCACATCCCTCGGCGCCTTCACGAGAAAGCGGAAGTCCTCGGGCACCTGTCTCGCGAAGGCGGCAAAAGCTGAGGCCGAGAGCGGCCGGTAGAAATTTCTGTCGAGCCCCACCGTTCTGAATAAAGGCGAGGCGCTGTAGGCCGCGAGCCCATCCGCGGCAAGATGATCGAGGCCGCTGCCGCGGCTCCAGACGATGCCGCGCCAGCCGGGAAAATTCCAGCTTGAAGTACCGAGACGAATGGATGAAGGGAGCCTCTGCATCATCTCCTTCAACGCGGCGTCCGCCGGCTGCGGGAATACCGGAGCGCTCTCTGGCGGCGCATCATCAAAGAGCCCGGACGAATTCTCGGTCATCATGCTCGAAGCCCTCAGAAAAAAGTTGTGCGGCAGCGCCTGAGCCCGGAAAAAGCCGGGTTTTCGATCAGAAAAGCGCTCATTCAACTATATCCGCATGGCACCTGAAATGGCCTAAAATCAATAGATTATTCCTTCAATTTGTTTTTCTTTGGTTTTGAATGACTTCTATTGCTGAATCGCTTCTTTCACTCGGCCCCGCAATGAGCGGCGCCGCCGACGAGCGCCTCGTCTGGGTGGTGGACGATGACGACGTGAGAGAGTCGCTCTCATTTGCGCTTCAGCTGCGCTATAAGACTGCCGCCTTTCCATCGGCGCTTGCCTTTCTTTCGCGCGCGGATCTTGACCGCCCGGGATGCCTCGTCATTGCCGACGACATGGCCCAGACGGCCTCCGGAAGCATTCAGGACGAACTCGCGAGACTGAGAAGCCCCGTCTCCGTCATTTTTCTCACGAAGGAAACAGACCTGCGCACCGCGGTGAAGTACCTTCAGATGGGGGCCGTGAGCGTGCTCGAAAAGCCCGTCGACCCCGAGGAGCTCGACCATGCGGTCGACCTCGGCCTCGAGCGCTCCATTCTCCGCGACCGGCGCTACCGCCTCGAACGGCTCTTCGAGACGCTCTCGCGGCGCGAGCGTCAGATCTTCGTTCTCGTCTGCCAGGGGCTCAGAAACGGCGACATTGCCGAACTCCTCAACCTCTCGCAGCGCACGGTCGAGGTTCACCGCGCGCACATCAGCAGAAAGCTCGGCAACGCCTCGCCCATCCGGCTTCTCTACGAACTCACCCAGACGCTCGGCGGAAACATCATCAGCGCTGAATTCGACGGCCTCGATCCGCAGAAGCTCGCTAACGCCATTTCTGCGGGCGAAGCGAGCTGAGCTCAAGCCGAACGCGCATAAAAGAAGGCCGCCCGGAAGACTAAATCCAGAGCGGCCAATCCCACTATATCGGGCGCCCATTCTTTGACCCGGGCGCCCGTTGGAGTCAACTCAAATCGGTTAGTAGCCCATCATGCCGCGATGATGCATGCGCGGACCATTCATGGGGCAGTCGGGGTTCCCCGGAACGCCGTCCATGCCGGGGCAGCCGGGACCAAAGCCCTGAAAGCCCTGCGGACCGCGGAAGCCGCGATGCATGCCGTGGCCGGCGTGCTGCTGCTCAAAGCTCTCGAGCACGTACTTCTGTTCGGGAGAGAGCACCTTGAAGAGTTCCGTACGGGCGGCCACAGCCTTCTCAAGCAGATCCGCGCGGACCTTGGCCACCTGGGCGCGGCGCTCGAGGCGGCTCTGTTCATCGACGGCGGGCTTGTCGAACTGCACGCCCGGCATCATGTCAAGCGCCGTGCGGGCGTCGACATAGGCCTTCCAGGCGCCCTGCTGCTCAGGCGTAATCGTTACGAGGCGAGCCACGGCTTCCCAGCCGGCCGCCTGATAGTCCTGCGAAGCATAGCCCGCGCAGGGCATGCCGTCGCGGAACTGACCATCATGGTGCCAGGGGCCTGCAATGGCGGCGGTGCCGACGCAAAGCGCTCCGACAGCGGCAAGCGACGCGATGATCTTGTGACTCTTTTTCATGGTTTTCTACTCCTCATGGTGCCTGAACCGGACAATTCCGGATAAGCGCGTTCTCAAGCGCGCCGTATCAGGGAAGCGCCTCTTGATGAGATGATTGTGCCCGAGCTCCTAGGAGAATCCTCTTATCAACCTTGACGGTCTGTAAGGAGCTATTTCCCGCTCAAATACCCCGGAGCCGCAGTTTTCTCTGATCTGCGGGATCCGAATTCGCCGCGAATCCCGCATCGGACAGAGCTTCAGGAAGGGAATCCCGTCGCTTCGTGCTCCGGGATTCCGGCTTCTCTCAACCCTCAATAGTTTTTTACTCTTTGAAGGCTTTTCCAAGATCAATGGCAAGCGCGCGGTAGCCCATCGACCCGCGGATCTGCATTTCGAACACAGGATCCTTTCCGCCGCGGCGGAATTCCGTGAGAACAGGGTTCACGCCCGTCTTGTCCTGAACGCCGATCGATGCCCAGTAGACGAGAAGCGAATCCTTGTCGGCCTCATACTCGACCGAGGAAGTAATGGCGCTGTAAAGCTCGTGTCCGCGGTTTTTGCCGTACTCCCAGATCTGCTCGACCGTTCCCTTCTTTTCATCGATGCGGTACATCACCGCGCGGCTGTACTTTTCCTTCGGGTTTTCCGGCTGCTTGAAGGCGCGGCCGTCGCCGTTGTCGAAGACCGTCACAACGGAAACGCCCGGTTCGGAAAGTTCATCCACCTTCCAGCCCGTGTGCTGCGTCCAGGTCCAGTCAAAGTCGCCCTCGCACTTGCCGATGCGGCAGGGGATGGGCTTGCCGTCCTTGTCGACGGGCGTCAGGACCTTCTCGCGGAGCTTCCCGTTCCAGCCGTTGGGCGCGCCCAGAATCCACTTCACTTCCTTGTCGCGTCCGATCTTGATCACCGCGGACTGGTGGCGCGAGGAAATGATGATGGAGTCGTCGGCCTTGTCGTAGTCGACGGAATTCACGTGCGCCCAGTTGCGTCCGGCTCCCGTGCCGGCAATATCGCCGAAAGCGTGCTTGGCTTCAAGCCTTGCGAGCTGCTCGGCCGACAGAGTCTTCCCTGACTGCTCAAGGTCGACATTGAGGCAGACCGCGCCCTGGTCGATCGACTTGATGACGATGCTGCGGTTGGGGTCAAGGATTTCAAAGAGCCGCCAGTCGTCGACGACGCGGCCCGCGGCATCCACTTCCGCGATCACGTCGCGCACCGTGTGCACGTGCGTGCCGTCGGCGCGCTTCAGATCCGCCGACGAAACGCGAAGGAAGTAGTGCCCGTCAGGCGCCGGAGCCATGGCATGGCTGAAGTCCGCATAGCCGTCAGGAAGCACGCGGTTGAAGATTTCACGCCCCATCAGGTCGTACTTCACGTAGCGCTGGCCGTACCCCCAGGTGAGCGCGCCGTCCTCATTCTGATGGAAGCCCATCATGATGCCGGCCTTGTTGAGGCTTCTCGGGTCGTAGATGGCCGAGGGCTGCATGTACCAGCGCACCTCGCCCTTCGTGTCGACGATGGCGTTCTGCGGGTAGTTGTTCCACTGAAGCGCGCCGCCCGTCGGGTTGTTCCAGACCGCGCGGCTGCCCTTGGGCGACTCGGGAAGGAGATTATTGATGAGGTAGAGGCGGTCGCCGAAGCCCTTCGCCGCCGGAGTCACGATCTTCGTATCAAAGGTCTTGACGGGGCGGCCGTGCGTCCAGGAAGGATCGAGATAAACGGGCGGCGTCCAGATGCGGTAGGTCTCCGTTTTTTCAACCGGGCCCTCGATCGTCTTCTTCGTCCACTTCACCTCGATTTCATTCAGATATTCCGGATAAAGGCCGAAGACGGGAATGCCGCCGTAGGTGCGAAGCGCGGTCGGGCCCACATCGTAGGCGATTTCCGCTCCGCCCTTTTTGGGAACGATGCGCACGTGAGCCTTGAGGAGCACTTCGCCGCCGTTACGGATGACTGCCGTAAGAGGCGCAATGTCATAGGGATTCACGACGACTTCGCCGAGCTCGCCCTGCCGCTGAAAATTGACCTGGGTTCCGCTCGGGCCGCCAACGGCGAGTACGGCCGAAGGCGCTGCGATCAGGAATGCGGCGCTCACGGCGCAGGCAATGCGGCAAAGTTCATTTCGAGTCATGACTAGGCTCCTCTTTCTGAGAACGAATTCCGGCGCGCGGCGAATGCATGAATGCAATGCGCATTCAACCGGATGTTTCCATTATCGGGGGAGAGCCTTCCCGGAATCTGAAGAACCCGAGGGAGCGAAGACTTCTTCTCTCAAGACTTTCACCACCCGGGTTTCCCCGCCTGAGGATGCACCCGGGAAGCACCTTCAAAAAACGCCTCCCCGGGAAACCTCTCAGAGGACCGAACGCACTAAAATTGCGGGATTTTCTCGAACCCTGACTTCTGCCGGATGAGCTTCCTCAACCCCGGCTCACGTCATCGAACCCAAGATTTTTCTTTCTTCATCGAGACTTATCCGCCATGGCGCTTAATCCTCTTACCGCTCTTTCCCCGCTCGACGGCCGCTATTCCCGCCAGTGCGACTCCCTGCGCGGCATCTTCTCCGAATATGCCTTCATGAACGCGCGCGTTCGCGTTGAAGTCGAATGGCTGATCGCGCTTTCCGAAGCCGGCTTTGCGGAACTCCCGCACCTTTCGGACCACGGGAAGGCGTTCCTGCGCGGCCTCGCCGACAACTTCTCTCTCGAAGACTGCGAAGCCGTCAAGACGATTGAAAAGACCACCAATCACGACGTGAAGGCGGTCGAATACTGGATCAAGGGCCAGGTCGAACATGACGACGAGCTGAGAAGCGCCGCTGAGTTCGTGCACTTTGCCTGCACCTCGGAAGACATCAACAACACGAGCCATGCGCTGATGCTCATCAAGGGCCGCGCCGAACTCGTTCAGTTCCTCAAGCGCATCCACGGCATCATCGCGAACTACGCGCATGCCTGGGCCGACATTTCGATGCTTTCGCGCACCCACGGCCAGACCGCTTCCCCGACGACCGTCGGCAAGGAATTCGCAAACGTTGCCGTCCGTCTCGCCCGCGTGATTGAAGCGATCGAAAACGTGAAGATCTACGCCAAGATGAACGGCGCCGTCGGCAACTACAACGCGCACCTCATCGCCTACCCGGACTTCGACTGGGAATCTTTCTCGAGGAAGGTTGTCGAGGAACGCCTCGGCGCCACCTTCAATACGCACACGATCCAGATCGAGCCCCATGACTACATGGCCGAGCTCTTCATGCAGATCGAACGCGCCAACACGATCCTCATCGACTTCGACCGCGACGTCTGGGGCTACATCTCCATGCACTTCTTCCGCCAGAAGCTGAAGGAAGGCGAAGTCGGCTCCTCGACCATGCCCCACAAGGTGAACCCGATCGACTTCGAGAATTCCGAAGGCAACCTCGGCCTCGCCAACGCCGTTCTCGGCCACCTCGCCGGGAAGCTTCCGATCTCCCGCTGGCAGCGCGACCTGACGGACTCGACGGTGCTTCGCAATCTCGGCGTGGCCTTCGGCTATTCCTTCGTGGGCTACAGCGCTCTCGAGCGCGGCCTCGGGAAGCTCCAGGTGAATGAAGCCATGATCGCCCGCGATCTCGACGCCGCCTGGGAAGTCCTCGCCGAAGCCGTTCAGACCGTGATGCGCCGCTACGGCGTTCCTCATCCCTACGAACAGCTGAAGGCCCTCACGCGCGGCAAGGACGGCATCAACGAAGCCACCATCCGCACCTTCATCGAAGGCCTCGAGATTCCGGCCGACGCCAAGGCGCGCCTCATGGCGCTCACGCCCGCCACCTATATCGGCAAGGCCCGCGAGCTCGCCCGCCGCTGCTGATCGCTGAGCCGGCTTCCTTTCCGGAGCGTCCTTTGATGGGCGCTCCGGAGAGAAACGTCTGAGCAAAAAGGCAGGTCATCCTTCCCGGGTGCCTGCCTTTTCTCTTTCCGTTTTTCTCAGACTCAGGCAATAACGGCAGTTGCCTTCACAAGCGCCCAGACCGGAAGCCCCGGCCGCAGCCCGAGAGCTGCCGTCGACTCTCTCAGAATCCGCGCGAGGAGCACGTCCCTTCCGCTGCGGCTTCTGAGCTTCACGATCTGATAGGCGTTCTCGGGCCCGCAGGGCTCGCCGATTTCCTCCACCGTTGCGGGAAGCGCATTGCGGATGGAAAGGTTCTCGGGCTTCTCGAGCGCAATGCTCACGTCCCTCGCGAGCACCCGGAGGCGAAGCTTTGCGTCTTTTTGGAAGACATTCCCCGCGACCGCGTCCAGAACCCAGCCGTCGGTACGGATCATGGCGGAGCGCCACTCGGGCGAAATGCTTTCGACCGTGCCTTTGAGCACCACTGCCGCGCCTTCCTCCATATCCACGGGAAGCCTGACGTTGCCGAGCACCTCGGCGAGCGGCCCTGACGCCCGCACATGGCCCTCTGCCATCAGGACGAGATTGTCGGCAAGCCTAGCCATCTCGTCGGCCGAGTGCGTCACGTAGAGAATCGGGACCTGGAGTTCATTCCTGAGCTTTTCGAGCCAGGGGAGAATTTCGCGCTTTCTCGTAAAGTCGAGCGCTGCGAGGGGCTCGTCCATGAGAAGAATGTCGGGCCTCAGGCAGAGCGCCCTTGCAATGGCGCAGCGCTGACGTTCGCCCCCGGAGAGTTCTGAAACGCGGCGCTTGAGGAGGTGCCCGATGCCGAGAAGAGCAACAGCTTCATCAAGGCGCTTCCTGCCGTCAGGGACCTTCGTGCGCTCGAGCCCGAAGGTGAGGTTCTTTTCAACATTCAGGTGCGCGAAGAGGCTCGCCTCCTGAAACACATAGCCGAGACTGCGTTCATAGGTCGGGCGGAAGATGCGCTTTTCGTCGTCCTGCCAGACTTCATTTCCGATCCGCACGAGTCCCTCGGCTCGCTCAAGCCCCGCGACGCACCGCAGAACGGTTGTCTTCCCGCAGCCCGAGGGTCCGAAAAGCACCGTAATCCCTTCGCCCGGAACCTTGATGTCCGCTTCAAGCGTGAAGCCCGTGCTGCGGGCAAGATGAAGTCGCACTTCGCCGAAATGTTCCTGTGTCATGCTGCGCATCCCTCCCGTCAGGCCTCTGCCGTTCTCTTGTTGAGAAGATTAAGCGTCATGAGGACGATGAAGCTGAAGATGAGCATGCCGCCCGCAAGCACATGCGCCTTCGAGTATTCCATCGCCTCAACATAGGTGTAGATCTCAGTCGAGACCACCTGGGTCTTCCCCGGAATGTTGCCGCCGATCATCAGCACGACGCCGAATTCGCCGATGGTATGGGCAAACGTCATGAGAACGCCCGTGATGATTCCGGGACGCGCAAGAGGCATTACTACATGAAGAAAAGCGTCGAGCGGCCGGCAGCGTAGCGTCGCCGCCACTTCCATGGGGCGGTCGCCGATGCCTTCAAAGGCAGTGACGAGAGGCTGAACCATGAAGGGAAGCGAATAAGCGACCGAACCGATGACGAGGCCGGGAAAGCTGAAGTTGAGGACGCCGAGGCCGAGGGACTCCGTGAGGGCTCCGAGAGGTCCGTGGGGTCCGAGCGCTACGAGAATGTAGAAGCCCAGAACGGAGGGAGGCAACACGAGCGGAAGCGTCACGACGGCATTCACCGCCGAACACCAGCGGCTCCTTGCACGCGCGAGCCACCAGGCAAGCGGGAGGCCCAGCACGAGCAGTATGCAGGTCGTAACAAAGGCGAGCTCGAGCGAAAGCGCGACCGGCTCGAGGGAAATGCCGTCAACGAGGTCCAGAAACCATTCCACGATTTGAGCCCCTCAGTGATCCGGGCAGAAAACAAGCCGAAAGCGGCTTCCCGGAATAATGAAAAGCCGGAGAGAGCCTGGGAAAGCCCCCTCCGGGTAAAGTAGGCGTCCGTCTCAAGAACGCTGAAAACTGTACCTCCGGCAAATCAAACTGCCGGAGAAATCAAAAGGTTACTTCGCCGTGCCGTAGCCGTAGGCGGTACGAACGTCGGTCGCTTCCTTGCTTTCCTTCAGGAACTTGAGGAAGCGCTTGGCGCCTTCGTTCTTTTCACCGGCCTTGAGGAGCACGGCATCCTGCTTGATTTCGCCGTAGAGCTCCTGCGGGATCACATAGCCCGAACCGGAGGTGAACTTGCCGCCCATGAAGCACTGCGAGAGAGCGATGAAGCCCGCTTCAGCATTGCCCGTCTTCACGAACTGGAAGGTCTTGCCGATGTTGTCGCCGAGAACGGTCTTCGGCTCAGCAGCCTTTTCGAGGCCGAGAGACTTGAGCGTCTGATAGGCGGCTTCGCCATAGGGAGCGAGCTTCGGATTGGCGATAGCCACATGCTTCACGGCAGCGGAATTGATCACGGAAGCAACGTCGTTCTTCACGAGGTTCGCGTCGGACGACCAGAGAACGAGCTTGCCCACCGCATAAGTGTAGGAAGTGCCGGCGACGCCGTAGCCTTCCTTGATGGCCTTGGCCGGCGTCTTCGCGTCGGCGGCAAGAAGAACATCAAAGGGAGCGCCGTTCTTGATCTGCGCGTAGAAAGCACCCGTAGCGCCGAAGGAGAGGACGAGCTTGTCGCCCGTCGCCTTTTCGTAGATCGGCTGAAGATCCTTCGCCGGAGCGGTGAAGTTGGCGGCAACCGCCACATGAACTTCCTCAGCGCTCACGGCAAAGGCAGCGGAGGCAACGATGGCGGCAGCGGCCGCAAGAACAAACTTCTTCATTGGATTCTCTTCTTAAGAAATCGGGGCTCTCCCGGACAAAGCCGGTCAGGAAATACAGGACCGCGGATGCATGGGAGCACCGGGCGCCGGGAAACTGAAAGCGACGAAGCGTTATTCAATTTTGAAACAGCGTTCGTTATTCCTTTGCAGAATAGCGATGTTGTGACAGATAATCAAGTTCCACTGCAACCTTGTTTCCTGGATCCCGATATGTCTGAAGAGCCCGCTGACCCGTCCGTTCTCGCCGGCATTCTTTCCGAGCAGACCGACAAGCGCATCGACATCCTTCGCCGCATTGCGGATGTGGGATCCATTTCGGAGGCCGCGAGAAGTGCAGGCGTGAGCTACAAAGCAGCCTGGCAGGCGATCGATACGCTCACGAACCTCGCGGGGACGCCTCTCGTGGAGAAGGCAGTGGGAGGCGCTCACGGCGGCGGCACAAAGCTCACGAAAACCGGCCGCATGGTGCTCGATCTTGCCGACGAGCTCTCCCGGGCGCGCCGCAGCGTGCTCGACCGCTTTGCGAACATTCAGGATTCGCCCGAGAAGAATGACGGGAGCCGCCTCGCACGCGTCACTGCCGCGAGCCTTCAGACCTCCATGCGCAATCAGTTCCCCGCAACGATTGAAACGCTCAAGATCGGCTCCGCACTCGTGAAGCTCATTCTGCGCATCGACGACACGCACCTCATCCGCGCTTCCGTCACGAAGGAATCCGCTCAGCTCCTCGGCCTGCGCCCCGGCATGGAAGTGCTGGCCCTCGCCAAGGCCACCTCGATCGAAATTTCCGCCGATTTCCCGGATGAAAAAAACGACGACCGCTCGCATGCCAACCTTATCGTTGGCGAAGTCATCCGCAGCGAGCGCGCCAATAAGGGCGGCGAATGCTCGATCCGTCTGCCTTCCGGGCTCGTAATCGTTGGGTTTGCGCGCTCCGGACACGGCCTCAAGCTTCATCAGAAGGCGGTGGCGTCTCTGCCGCCCTCTGTCATCGTGATCGGCCTCGCCTCATAACCGCGGTAAACGCGACAAGCAGCCAAAAGAGTTCAGAAAAATCGAACAAATCGACCGGATTATTTGGCCGATTGATGATTATCAAATTCTTAAGCCCCGCTCTTACACTTGGTTGCATATCATTGCAGGCTAGTAAAAATGAAGGCTTTATTGCTTCATTTTTTCTGCAGCTTCCTTCAAAGGCGCACGCCAGACCCGAATCGTTTCAGGAAGCTGACCGATCCCCTAATAAAGACAGGTTTACAAAATGAAAAAAGATAGCCCCTGGTACCTTGCTCTCTGGTGCGTTGTCGGCGTTGCTATCGGCATCGTGTTCGTCGGCGTGCTCACGTCTGTTGTTCACTGGGCCGGCACTGAAAAGTTCTGCGGCGAATTCTGCCACTCGATGGACGCCACCTACGTTGCCTATCAGAAGGGCGACCACTTCCGTACGGCTTCCGGCGCCACTGCCGGCTGCTCGGACTGCCACCTCAAGAATGAATCGAACCACTTCGCCGGTCCGATCGACTACACGGCTCTGCTGATCGACAAGGCCATCGCCGGCTCGAAGTCGCTCTTCGGCGAAATCGCCGGTCACCTCAGCACCCCGGAAAAGCAGATTGAAATGCGCCAGGAAATGGCTGAAGCCGTCCACGCTCAGATGATGGACCGCAACTGGGCCGCCTGCCGCGGCTGCCATGACGTGGCCCGCATGTACGATCCGAAGCGTCCGATGCTCGGCGAAATCCATCGCCACATGGGTCCCGAGGCTAAGAATGTCGACTGCCTCGCCTGCCATCCGACCGCCGGCCACAACTACGGCTACATCCTCAAGTTCGACACCGCCAAGAAGTAATCGCTTCAAGGCTCGTGCCTGAAACCGAAAAGCCCGGATCCTCACTGAGAGGCGCCGGGCTTTTTGTTTGCCCGGCAATCTTGGCCCGCGCGGCCCGGCGCGCCTTAAAATCTGCTCCATCATTCCTTCGCGGGGATTGTCCCCCGCTTTTTTTGCATAAAGCACATGGCCAAGACCATTTATCGCGGCGACTATCGCGCGCCGACGCATCTCATCGACACCATCCGGCTCGAATTCGACCTCAACGCCGAGGAAACGCTTGTCAAAAGCACGCTTGAGGTTCGGCCCAATCCCGAATGCACGGAAAAGGATCCGCCGCTCTTTCTGAACGGCGAAGATATCTCGCTCAGATCCGTTTCGCTCGACGGCCGTGAACTGAAGGACGGCGAATACAAAGTCGAAGGCAGCGGCCTCACCATTCCCGGCATCAAGAGCGCCCAGAAGCTCGAAATCGTGAATACCTTCAGCCCCAGGGCCAATACCGCGCTTTCGGGCATCTACGCTTCGGGCGTCAATCTGATGAGCCAGTGCGAAGCCCAGGGCTTCCGCCGCATCACATTCTTCGAGGACCGTCCGGACGTTCTCGCCCGCTACACAATCGTCATCCGCGGCTCCACGGAGGACTTCCCCGTCATGCTCTCGAACGGCAATCTGACCGAAGACCGCATGCTTGAGGACGGCCGCCGCGAAGTCACCTACGTCGACCCGTTCCCGAAGCCCTGCTACCTCTTTGCGCTCGTCGCCGGCAAGCTCGTCTCGCGCGCCTCTAAGTTCAGCCTCAAGGACGGCCGCACGGTGGATCTTTCCGTCTGGGTTGATCCGCAGGATCTCGACAAGACCGAACACACGCTTGAAAGCCTCAAGCGCGCCATCCGCTGGGATGAGGAGCGCTGGGGGCTTGAGCTCGACCTCAACGACTTCAAGATCGTCGCGACGAACGACTTCAACTTCGGCGCGATGGAAAATAAGGGCCTCAACATCTTCAATTCGCGCTGCGCGCTCGCGAACCCCAAGGTCGCGACCGACAGCGACTACCTGCGCATTGAGGGCGTCGTCGGCCACGAATACTTCCACAACTGGACGGGCGACCGCGTAACGCTTCGCGACTGGTTCCAGCTCACGCTGAAGGAGGGCCTCACGGTCTTCCGCGATCAGGAATTCTCGGCCGACATGCTGGGCGAACCCTCTGCCCGGGCCGTGCAGCGCATCCGCGACGTTTCCGTTCTGCGCGCGGCGCAGTTCATGGAGGACGCGGGCCCGATGGCGCACCCGATCCGCCCCGAAAGCTACCAGAACATCAACAACTTCTACACGAGCACCGTCTACGAAAAGGGCGCGGAAGTGATCCGCATGCTCCAGACGCTCCTCGGCCGCGAAACCTTCAGAAAGGGTTTTGACCTTTACATCGCCAAGAACGATGGTCATGCCGTCACGTGCGAAGCCTTCATCAACGCGATGGCCGAAGCTTCCGGACGCGACCTCACGGAATTCGCCAACTGGTATTCGCAGGCGGGCACGCCGCGCGTTACCGTCCGCAGGCACTGGGATGAGGTGAACCACAGGCTCACGCTTAACGTTCGTCAGTCGACGCCTCCGACGCCCGGTCAGTCCGTGAAGAAGCCCTTCCTCATTCCCTTCCCCGTGGCCTTCCTCAACAGCCGCGGAGAGGAAATGCCCGTGCAGCTTGCGGACGAGGACGAAGCGCCCGCAGCCGGCACCCGCATGTTCGAGCTCACGGACGAAACGACCGAATTTGTCTTCGGCGGCCTTGAGGAGCAGCCCGTCGTTTCGCTCAACCGAGGCTTCGCCGCTCCGATCATTCTCGATGCCGGCCTCTCGCAGGAGGAGCTCGCCTTCCTCGCCGCCAATGATCCGGATCCCTTCAACCGCTGGGATGCGATGAACCGGCTTCTCATCGACGCCGTTCACGCCCAGACCCGCGCGCGCCTTCTGAAGACGCCGGAAGACGTTTCTCCTCTCGTCATCAGCGCCGCTTCGAAGATCCTGCGCGACGAGAATCTCTCGCCCGCCTTCAAGGCCGTGGCGCTCACGATGCCTGGCGAAAAGCTCGTTGCCGAAGAGGATCCGCTCATTGACCCGCATGCCGTTCATGCCGGCTGGATTGCCGTGCGTCAGGCGATCGGCGAAAAGAACATTTCAGCGTTCCTTGAAACGGCTCAGGCGAACATCGTTGAAGGTCCCTACGAGCCGACCCCCGAAAAGGCCGGCAAGCGGGCGCTGCGCAACCTCGCCCTCGGCTATGCCCATGCGGCCGGTTCTCCGCGCGCCGCCATCATGATCAAGGATCAGTTCATGACGGCCAACAACCTCACGGACAAGCTCGCGGCGCTTCACATGATGGCGAATTCCCAGACGCCCGCCAAGCAGGATATGGAAGTCGACGCCCTCAAGGCCTGGTACCACGAACCGCTTCTCATCAACAAGTGGCTCACGATTCAGGCGACCGCGCCCTCGTTCCCGGGCGAAGCCCGCGTGCTCGAGCGCGTGCGCGAACTGACGCGCTGCCCGTTCTTCTCGCTCAAGAACCCGAACAACGTCTATGCGCTCCTTCTCGGGTACTTCCAGCAGAATCCGTCCGAATTCCATCTCGCCGACGGATCGGGCTACGCTTTCTGGGCCGAAATGGTGCTCGAACTCAACCGCATCAATCCGCAGGTTGCCGCCCGCGTGGCGCGCTCGCTCGACAACTGGCGCCGCTACACCCCCGCACTTGCCGAAAAGATGCATGCCGCCCTCGAGTCGGTTGAAGCCAAGCGCAGCGAACTCTCGCCCAATGTGGCTGAAATCATCGAAAAGGCGCTCGGCAATCCGCTCTGACCTTCCCTTTTTCCATTCTTCCTAAAGGAAACATTGTTGTGACTCCCCTTTCACTTCAGGAATTCCTCTCGCGCGAGGAAGCGCTCGCCGGCTCCGACCCGGTTCTCACCCGTCTTCTCATCGGCATCTCCGAGGCCTGCAAAGAAATTTCCGCCAAGGTCCGCGAAGGCGCCCTCGCGGGCGTGCTCGGTCTTGCCGGCAGCGAAAACGTGCAGGGTGAAGAGCAGAAGAAGCTCGACATCATTTCGAACGACATCTTCGTTGAAGCCGTCGCCCGCACCGGCGCCGTCTGCGGCATGGTGAGCGAGGAGGTTCCCGAACCCATCGCCGTTCCGGAGGAGCTTCCCCTCGGACCGTATCTCGCCTGCTTCGACCCGCTTGACGGCTCGAGCAACATCGACATCAACGTCTCGATCGGCTCGATCTTCGCGATCCTTCCGGCCGAACGTCCGAAGCGCGTCCCGGCGCCTCAGGACTTCCTGCAGCCCGGCAGGAACCTCACGGCGGCCGGCTACTGCATGTACGGTCCGCAGACGATTCTTGCCCTTACGCTCGGCCGCGGCGTCTTCCTCTTCACGCTCGACGACGTGACGGGCACCTTCCGCCTCACGAAGGAAAACGTGCGCGTTCCGCGCGAAGCCAAGGAATTCGCGATCAACATGTCGAACCAGCGCTTCTGGGAAGCGCCGGTCGTTCGCTACATCTCCGAACTCCTTCAGGGCAAGGATGGTCCGCGCGGCAAGAACTACAACATGCGCTGGGTCGCGGCCATGGTCGCCGAAGTGCACCGCATTCTGATGCGCGGCGGCATCTTCATGTATCCGCGCGACTCGAGAAATCCCGAGCGCGCCGGCAAGCTCCGCCTCCTCTATGAAGCCAATCCCATGTCGATGCTCATGGAGAATGCGGGCGGCGCCTCCACGAACGGCCACGAACGCATCCGCGACATCGTCCCGACGAACATCCACGAACGCGTGGCGGTGTTCCTCGGCGCTGCTGAGGAAGTCGAAACCGTGACGGGCTACCACAAGGCTTAATCCTGTCGGGCGCCGGCGCCGAATTGAAAATGCCCCGCTGAACTTCATTCAGACGGGGCATTTTTTTGCTTCAGCCTTCACGCATGCGTTTTGCGGCAGGCAGTCAGAAGAGTTCGCCGAAAAGCTCCTTCTTCTTCTTTTCATCCTTCACTTCGCCTTCAGTGGCGGGAAGCACGTTCGAAACCTTCTTGTCGATGTCGAGAAGCTTTTCAGAAACGGCATTCCGCTGCGCGGTCTGCTCTTCCTTCAGCTGGTCGCGCAGAAGCGCAAGCTCGCGGTCCTGCTGGTCGCCGTGCTCCTTCATGAATTTATTGAGCTCCTCGGTCTTTGCCACCATCAGGGCTTCGAGCTGATCCATGCGCGCACGCATGTCCTTGCCGAGCTCCGTAATGCGGCTCTTGTCGGCATCCTCCGCCGCCTGACGGGCGATGCGGGCTTCCTTATGCGCCTGGCGAATTTCCATCACGACGCTCGCCTGCTGCCAGATCGTATAGATCATGAGGAGCGCAATGATGGCGGCAAAAGCCACCACGACAATGATGCCGAGCGGTGCGGTGATTTCGGTATAGACGAGATTGACCGTCGTTTCCTGCGAAAGCGCCGACCAGTTGATGATCAGAAACACGGCGAGAAGCACGAGGATGAGCATCATGCCGAGAGTGCGAAGCTTCACGTTGAACTCCATTGAATTTGGGCAAAAAACGGGCGTCATACGGCAGAGCCCGGCGCCTTCCTATAATAACTCGCAAGGCATTCTGCCCGATTCCCGCCAATTCTGAAATTTGTGTGAGCCCTAAGCCATGAAGACCGATCCTCGTTTCCCGCGCCTGCATATCGTTGACCATCCGCTCGTCCAGCATAAGCTCTCTCTCATGCGTGACAAGCGTACGAGCACGCGCGACTTCCGCGAGCTCCTCTCCGAGCTCGCGCTCCTCATGGGTTACGAGCTCACGCGCGATTTCCCCGTTGCGCTCGAAGAGGTTGAAACGCCCGTTGCCCACTGCTGGTCCCCGATGCTTACCGGCAAGAAGTGCGTGATCGTTCCGGTTCTTCGCGCCGGCCTCGGCATGTCGGACGCGCTGCTCACGCTGATGCCCTCTGCGCGCGTGGGGCACATCGGCCTCTACCGCGACGAGAATCATCGTCCGGTTGAATACCTCGTCAAGCTCCCCGCGCAGCTCGACGGCCGAACCTTCATTGTTGTCGACCCGATGGTCGCTACCGGCTACTCCGCCGCTCATGCCGTGGACGTTCTTAAAAAGCGCGGCGTGCCGGGCGAAAGCATCCGCTTCATGGCGCTTGTCGCCGCACCTGAAGGCGTCGAGGTCTTCTCGAAGCTTCATCCGGATGTGGATCTCTATGTGGCATCCCTCGACGAACGCCTCAACGAAAACGCCTACATCGTTCCGGGTCTGGGCGACGCCGGCGACCGCATTTTCGGCACGAAATAAGCCAGTGGCCTGAAATTTGCCCGAACGCCTCCCTTCACGGGGAGGCGTTTTTTTATGGTCCTTCACCGTCCGGCATGCTTCATTTTTTTAAACGTCAAAAGTCAGTATTAACCCTGATTACTGCTTTTACATAAGGTTTAAATAAGCCTTTTCATACGTATATACGCGTATTTTTAGAGCGCGAAGCAAGATACATGCCGTTTCGTTCTGCAATATTTATTGACGAAAATCAAATAGAGCAGGTCGCCGACAGCTCATCATTCGGTCAAAGAGATCCGAATCCCATGTCCGGACGATGCTCCAGGACATTTCCCCTTTTTCCAACTTCTAGGACCATTCGAAAATGGCGACTGATAAAGAAAAATATTCCCATACGCCGACCGCTACGGACAATGTCTGGGGCGTGGGCCTCAAGGATGCCAAGCGCCAGAGCAAGTGCACTGCCCGCCTTGACGTGGCGCAGTCCGTCACCGGCCTCATCCTCGGCATCTTCCTTTTCTGCCACATGGCCTTCACGGGTTCCGTGAACTTCGGCAAGGACCTCTTCGCCAACCTGATCGCCACCTCCGGCGGCGTCTGGCTCGACGGCGCCGACCATGCCTGGATGCACGTCGTCTTCGTTGGCTTCATCTTCCTCTGCGTGATCGTTCACATGTTCTGCGCGCTGCGTCGCTTCCCGACCTCCTACAAGCAGCTCCATGACATCCGCTCGCACGTCAAGCTCGTTCATCACGAAGACACGACCCTCTGGTGGGTTCAGCTCATCACGGCCTTCTGCCTCTTCTTCCTCGTGTTCCCGCACCTGATGAGCATGCTCGTCAATCCGCACGGCTTTGACCCCAACCTCATCGGCGTCCACACCTATCACAACGGCCTCCTCTACACGTTCATCTTCCTCGTCTGCACGGAACTGCACGGCATGATCGGCCTCTATCGTCTTGCTGTTAAGTGGGACATCTTCGCGAAGAACCCCGAAACGAAGATCATGGACCAGCGCGCCGGCAGCGACCGCACCGGTCTTCGCAAGGGCATGCTGATCGTTGCTCTCCTTATGATCGTCGGCGGCTCCATCACGATGTGGACCAACTACTCGATCGGTGCTGAGCAGATCGCCAACAACGCTGAAACGCAGCGTTATGAGTTCTCCGAAGGCGCCAGCTGGTACAACCACGCCAAGTAATCCTTCGCAAAGAACAGCTCGTCGTTCTCCTTTCGTCTCCTCTCAGAAGGAGGAGACGAGGCGATGCAGAAACAAAAGCTCCCGTAAGTCGTTCAGGCTTGACGGGAGCTTTTTTATGGGCTTTCAAAGCCTCAGGCCGCTTTAACAGGCTTCACCGCCCGTTCAAGCCACCGGCGGCAGCGGTCGGAAACGCGAGGCATCAGGAACGCGAGCCGCGCTTCATTGAAGCGGTTGAGATCGTCGGCAAGGTCGCCGAAGGGCTCAGGGAGCGTTCGCGTATCAATCGGCATCATCGTGAGCGCATCGAACCTGAGGAATCTGCCGAATTCCGTTTCAATGTCCTTTTGGCAGACCATCAGATTCTCGACGCGGATCCCCCAGCGTCCGGCCCGATAGAGTCCCGGCTCGTCCGAGAGCACATTCCCGGGAGCGAGCGGAATCGCCCGGGCGCGCGGCGAAATGGTGACCGGACCTTCGTGGACATTGAGCACATAACCGACGCCGTGTCCCGTGCCGTGACCGAAGTCGAGCCCCTCCGACCAGAGGTCGATTCTGGCCGCGAGGTCAATGCCGGCGCCGGTCGACCCTTCGGGGAAGCGGAGCTTCAGAAGCCTCAGCATCGCACGGGTCACAAGACCGCAGTCGCGCTTCATTTCAGGAGTCGGCTTGCCGACGGGCGTCATGCGCGTAATGTCGGTCGTACCGCATTCATACTGGCCGCCCGAGTCAATGAGGAGAAGCCCGTCGCCTTCGAGAGCAACACCGCCCTCTGCGGGCGTCGCATAGTGCGGAAAGGCCGCATTCGGCCCAAAGGCGGCGATGGTGGGGAAGCTTTCCTCAAAGAATTCCTCGTCCCTGGCGCGCCAGGCATGCAGCATCCGGGCGCAATCCGCTTCCGTTACCCGCTCGCCCTTCGTCAGGCGCTCATCGAGCTCTGCGTAGAACTCTGCGAGCGCCACCGCATCGCGTTCATGCGCTTCGCGAATGGCCGAGATTTCTTCGGGAGTCTTCATGCATTTGAGCATCATCACGGGAGAAGCGCCCGAGACGCGCCGTTCCTCCGGAATCAATCCGAAAAGCGCTGCATTCGTGCGTTCCGGATCGGCAAGGATCCGCAGTTCCTTCGCCCAGCGTTCGAGCACTTCGGGGAGCTTCTCCGGCGAAGCGAGCGAGATGCCGTCGTCCATGAGACGCGCCTCAATGCCGGGAAGAAGCCTCCCGGGATCGAGGAAAAGCACGGCGTCTTCTTCGCTGACGAGCAGGTTCGCGAGAAAGACAGGGTTGCAGGGCACGTCGTCGCCCCTCAGATTCGTGGTCCAGGCGACGTCATCTAAAAGCGTGAAAAGCGCCGCAGAAGCGCCTGCCTCACGGATGCGCGCTCTCACGGCAGAGAACTTCTCCGCTCTCGACCTTCCCGGACGCTTCATTTCCCTCACGGAAGAAAGACGCGGGAGCGGCCGCTCAGGCCAGAGCACCTTCCAGTCGGGGAAGCTGCTTCTCAGCTCCATCCCTTCATGGGCGAGCTTATGGGAGAGCTTCTCAGCGAAGTCTGCCGAGAGAAGCTCCATGTCTGCGCCGACGGCATTACCGGGAACAACATGTCCTGCAAACCACTCGGCAATCATCTCTACCGGCTCCCGGGTGAGCTTGAGAAGCGAGATTTCCCCGGGGAGCTGAACCCCGGCCTGCTCCCAATAGCGGCTGTCGGCCAGAAGCGCTGCTGCGCCTTCGGCAATGAGAAGCGTGCCGGCGCTTCCCGTGAAGCCAGAAAGCGCCTGCCGAAGCTTCCAGTCATCCGGAACATACTCGGAAAGATGAGGATCCGCCGTCGGAACAATCACGCCTGCGAGACCAAGACGGCTCATCTCTTCTCGGCAGCGTTGCAGGCGCTCGAGCGCCTCCTTCGTTGAATTCATAGGCACTCCAAAAAATAAAAAGCTTTCAGGTGATCAGAAAAGCTTGCGGATCATGACGGTGACGGGGAATCCCACGTGCTGCTCGCTCTCGCTGTCTTCGCCGATATCGAGCGATACGACGCGCCAGCCGGCATCGCGCAATTCGTCAAGCGTGGCGGAGACGCCGAGATCCGCACAGGCAAGAGGCGTTTCCTTCATGCGGGAAAGCACCGTCACCGGGCGTTCCGTTACGCAGGTTGCCTCTGAATGATAGGGCGCGTCCAGAAGGGGATCGCGCGAGACGGCACTGCTCAGTCCGCCGCGCGCGGTCGTTCCTCCGCCCGTTCCCACGGGCGCGGCGCAGCCCGAAAGAAGGGCTGCGCCAGCAAGGGCGAGAAGAAGCGCATTCACTTTAAGTTTCGTCATGGCGTCACGCGGGAAAAGCAGAAGTTTTCCGATTCTAAGCGAACCGCTATTCGCTGCGCGGCTTGCGCGGCGGACGAGCCCCGAACTTTTTCTTAAAGTTTCCGGATTTACGGAATTTGCCAAACTTCTTTTTCCCGCCGTCATGCTTCATGCCGTCGAGGGGCGGCGTGCTCCCGTAAACCGTCCGCATGCCGGTGCGGTCGAAGTCTTCGGCAGGCGTCGTCTGCGCGAAGGAAAGCGTCGTCGGCTGGTCATTCCCCCAGCTGCCAGAGCTCTGCCAGGGAAGCCCGGAGGACTTCTTCGGCTGACGCGGACGATAGTGAATGGAATTGCCGAAGTTGTCGTCATCCTCGAACCCATCGTCCGTGGGGAATCCCTGAGAAGGCTTGGGCTTCGCAAGGCGCGGCGTCTTCTTCTTTTTAAAGAAGTCTCTGCGGCGTCGACTGCCGCCGTCTTCCTTTTTCTCCACGACGGCAGGAACCGGAGATTCGCCCGATGAAGCAGCATCGGTGAAGGGTTCCTGGGGGCGAGCTTCGGCAGGAAGCGCCTCCATGGGGAGATCTTCCTTTTCAGACGGACCGCGGCGCTTCTTAAAGGGCGTGCGGAGATTCGGGCCGCCCGCCTTTCTGAACTTCTCGCGGCGCTTCCTCGGCGCTCTTTCACCTTCTTCCTGAGGAGGCGGGAAATCGTCCGCTGCGAGCGGCACCGTCAGCGCCTCATCCCGGAATTCATCACGCTCGGGCTGAGCCGGCACGTCCTTCACGAGGCGCGTCCTGCGCTTTTGGTTCTGGTTCTGGGGCTTGCGCAGGCGGGTTGCGTTCGGATTCCTGCGATTGTCCTTAAAGTCCTTCGTGCCGCGGCCGAACTTCTTCTGCCCCGGACGCTTTGCGCCGGGCTGAACGGGAAGAATGCCTTCCATTTCAGGCATGGGCTCTTCCCGGCGGCGCTTCGACTGACGAATGGTACCGCGCTTGCCGACCATCTGATGCGTCAGCTTTTCGCCGCCCTTCATGGCCCGGCGCATGCGGTCCTGCGCGGCGCGCAGCTCCACCGTATTGGAGGAAAGCGGCTCGGTAATGGTTACCGTAGGCTCATACGCTTCGCTCGGACGATAGTCGGATCGAATCGTGAGCGTGCGGCGATGGGGCTGAGGCACGTCCTCAGAGACGTCTTCGGCTTCAGACTCGTCATCATCATCCTCGTCGTACTCATCGTCCGCGTCGTCCTCAAGCTCATCGCCTTCATCATCGAAGTCGTCCTCATCCCCGAAGTCTGAGTCGAGCGATTCATCAGCCTCTTCTTCGCAGAGGTCGTCCTGCTCGTTCTCATCGTCCTCAGATTCTTCAGAGTCTTCGTCCTCTTCTGCATCTGAGTATTCGCCGGATTCGTCTTCATCCTCAGGGAGATCATCCTCTTCCCAGTCGGCAGAATCCTCATCCTCGTCCTCTTCCCATTCGAAGTCGTCATCCTCTTCGGTCTCTTCGACGGCTTCAGGTACTTGAGGTTCTTCTGTTTCTTCAGGGATTCCGGCAGCTTCGGATTCTTCGGCTTCTCCAGGAGCCTCGTCTTCAGGAGGCTCTGCCGCGGGAAGCGCTTCGAGCGCCACCGGTTCCTCAGAAGCGGAGAACGGCTCTTCCTTCTCCTCAGCCGTCGCCGGCTCCGCAGAAAGAGCGGTCTCTTCCTGCGGTGCTGCAGACTCATCTGCGGAAACTTCAGGAAGAGCCGGGGCTTCGGCGCGCGGCTTTCTGCCGAAACCGATGTCCGAGAGCTCAAGAATTTGTCTGACCGTCACCCCGGGCGCAACTTCACATGAGCCCGGAGATGCCGGAAGTTCGGGCGTTTCCGGAGCTGAGGCAGGAGCGGCTGCGGCTTCCTTCTTACGGGGGATCTTTCCGGCTTTGGCAAGCGCCTCTCCGAAGGCTGAGAGGAAGGCTTCCCCGGGATGCGACTCCCTCGGCCGGCACACTTCATAAGCGTCGTCGGGAATTTCAGGAAGCACGATATCGGCTTCAGGGGCCGCCGCCGGCGCTTCCACGGGATCCGCGTTGAGGCGCTCCCAGACGATGTCGAGACGCTCCTCGCTGGAAAGGCTCATAAGAGCTTCCCTGCGCGCAGCGCAGGCTTCCTCCGTTTCCATCAGACCATCCGGGAAGCCGGAGCTTTTCTTCTGTCGAAGAACAAAGCGCAGATCCGCAGCAAGCTGAGCGCGAAGCGAGACAAAGAGGTCGATATCCTCGCGGTGAATGTAGGTGCGGACTTCGCCGGGATGATCCCGCAGCACGGCAAACGCCGCAATGCGTTCATAAACCGCAGGGGACCCCTGCAGATTCATGACGAAGACGTATTCGAAGGTTCCCGGAGGGATGTATCTGAGATCCTCCGGCGTTGCAACCAGGACGCGGCTCTTGGTTCCCCGGGCTAAAGACCTTGAGACGCCGGACCAGCCTTCCGAGAGAAGCTTGTTGTTGATGATGCGCAGATCCAGCTGACCGAGTGCCGCTTCAAATTCAGTCGCTCTGGCGCGATGCGGAACGACGACCAGAATCCGGGAGCCCTCAGGCAGCTTCGAAATGTCGGTCCAGAAAATGCAGTATTTGGTTGCCCTCGGAACCAGGTCGAAGCGCTCGAAAATTTCGGGCGGCTGGTATCGGGCGCCGGGGTGAAAAACCCTGCAGCCGGGAACAATGTCCTCCGCGGCCTTGACAATGCCGTCGCTCCAGAAGTTGGAGAGAATGCCGAGCGATTTGAGCGATTCAGGGGGAAGCTTTCCGAGGAGCGCCTTCAGCCGCGCCAATTCATCCGCGTTGACGGCAAAGTACTCGAAATACGCCACGATGACGCGCTCAACGCTGTCAAGCCGAAGACCGAAATCGTCTCCGACGCGCTCAAGGAATCTTGGGGGACCGGCGACGAAATCAACGCCAACGAGCGCGCGGCGCCTGCGGTTGAAGTCTTCTCCCGGACGAGCAGGAAAGGTATTGACGCGCGACGGGTAGACCAGTGCATCCATGCGCCAGCAAAGGCGTGCGGCAACGTCGAGTCCCGGCGTAATGATGAGGGTGCGCGGAGCGCGTCCGCGCTCGAGGCCGGAATCATTCTCGGGATTCAGATACTCGGCGAGCGCCAGAAGTGCAGCCGTTGTTTTGCCGCTTCCGCCATGAGCGCAGATCAGATGCGGGTGACCCGCGCGGAATTCGCGCAGAAGCAGAGCTTGAGCCGGCAAGAGCGCAGACCAGTTCCATTTCTTAAGCTTCTGCTGAAAAAAATCAGCCAGATGGAATTTCGAGAGGTTCACGATGTTTCCAACTTTGAGCCCTCGCCGGCGGAGAACCCTTTTCGCCCGCTCACTGGGAGTGAGTCGAACGAGGGCCGTCCGGGAGGCATGCAGTCCGAATGCACACGGAATTTCCGCTGAGTCGGAAACTGCATGAAATCAATAAATTCTTTGGAAGCCCTCCGGCAGAACGGCTTATCGCTCCTGCGGGTATTCCGCCCTTGGGTCGGGCGGAAAGGGAAGCGCTCCTGGCCTCCCGGGCAATGTATTTTGTGGCGCGCAGTGGAGATGCTTCGCGCGCTTCGGGATGAATGAGGCAATCGGCGAGGATTTCTCGATGCTCTCGGAGACCTTGTTGTTGTCCCTGCCCGCTGCAAAGCGCCTGACAAAATCAGAACGTCCGAATCCGGGGCTGCCGCATCAATCCTCTGATGAAGATGCCGTCCGGGATTCTAGCAAATCCGCATGCGCTTCCCCAGGGCTCCTCAAGCCGTCCGCAAGCAGGCAAAATGAAGGAAGCGGGGAATTCCTCTCCGCTTGTTTTATTTCTCAGCGAAGGAGCCTCAGAAATGCCTCTCAAGGATCTCATCATCGAAGACATCGTCGCAGGCACCGGTCCCGCAGTCAAGGCGGGCGACCCCGTCAGCGTGCACTACACGGGCCGCCTCGAGGACGGCACGGTCTTCGACTCAAGCGAAGGCAGAGACCCGCTTGACTTCACCTGCGGCATCGGCCTTGTGATCCCGGGCTGGGATCAGGGCCTCATCGGCCTCAAAAAAGGCGGCAAGCGCCGCCTTTCCATCCCGGCCCGTCTTGCCTACGGCGAAATGGGTTATCCGGGCGTTATTCCGCCCAACGCCGATCTTTATTTCGACGTCGAGCTGGTCGGAATCGGCTGAATGAGCGCCGGCGCCGGAACGCCGTAACTTGCGAGAAGTTCCGCCGCCTCGCAAACGGGGAGCCCCATGATGCCGGTGTAGCTCCCCGCGACTGATCGCACGAAAAGGCCGGCAAGCCCCTGAATGCCGTAGCCGCCTGCCTTGTCGTAGGGTTCATCGGTCATTACGTAGCGCCCGATTTCCTCTTCCGACATCGGACGCATCGTGACGCCTGAAAGCACCACCAGCGCCCGGTAGTCCTCGCGAGAGCGGCCGACGGCAACGGCCGTTCTCACTTCATGCGTCCGTCCGGAAAGCGCCCGCATGAAGCGGGCAGCCTCCTCGCGGTCCCGCGGCTTGCCGAGGATCCTTCCGTCAAGGCTCACCACCGTATCAGCCGCGAGCACCGGAGCATCCATGCGGGGATCACTCAGCTCATTTCTCGCTGCAATCCCGTCCATCAGCTTCGTTACCGCGGTTCGAAGCACGTAGTCTGCAGGCGTTTCCCCGGGGAGCTCTTCCTCATCGCCGGCAAACCAGCCTCTCGGCTCTGAAGGGTCCGAAAGCACCTGAGGCTCCCAGCCGTAGGCCCGGAGAAGCTCCCGCCTGCGCGGGCTCTTGCTTGCAAGGTAGATGAAGTTCTGCATGGCGTCGCCTCTTGCGGAAAAATCAGGCGCGGTGGTAGGGATGACCCGCGCCGATCGACCAGACGCGGTAAAGCTGTTCGGCAAGAAATACCCGGGCGAGCGCATGGGGCATCGTCATTGCGGAGAGCCGCATGAGGCGCTTCGCCTTTTCCTTCACTTCGGGCGCGAGTCCGTCAGGGCCGCCGATGACGAAGACAACGCGCGAGGATTCGCTCATCCATTCATTGAGCGCCCGCGCGAACTCCGTCGTGGTGAAGTCCTTCCCGTGTTCGTCGAGCACAACGACATAGTCGTCTTCCTCGAGCGCCTCGAGAATGCGGGCCCCTTCAAGCTGCATGAGCTTTGCGGGCGTCTGACCCGCGCGGGGCTCCGTGCGGATTTCCTTCAATTCCACCCGCCACGTACGCGGAAAGCGCCCGAGGTAGCCGCGCACAGCATCCTGCGCCCAGTCGGAAATATGCTGCCCGACGGCAAGAATCAGAACGCGCATGCCGTATTAAGCCTGCTTTTCAGCGCGGTGCGGCATCAGATGCGGAGCGCACTCCGACTTCTGCGCTTCAAGGAAGACTTCCTTGCCGCCCCAGATTTCCTCGAGGTTGTAGTAGTCGCGGACATTGGGCTGGAGCACGTGAACAACCACCGTTCCAAGGTCGACGAGGACCCATTCGCCGGTATCCCCGCCTTCAATGCCGAGGACTTCGCCGCCCGCTTCCTTCACGGCGCTGGAGACCGCATAGGCAAGCGCGCGGGTCTGGCGGTTCGAGGAGCCGGACGCAATGATGACGCGCTCAAACTGATCGGTCAGCTTTTCGGTATTAAAAATCTTGATGTCGCGCGCTTTGACGTCTTCGAGCGCCTCAATTGCGGTGGCGACAAGCTGGTTGAGTTCCATAAGTTCTGCTTTAAAAAATTAAGAAAAAACGGCATGCCGGAAACCGGCGCACCGGTAAAAAACTTCTTCAGCGGGCGCCGTAGAGCGACGCCGAGCGAATATAGGCGGCGACCTCAAGCGGCAGCCACCCGTCGACCTTCTTCATTGCCTCGGCAAAGGGATAAGCACGGATGACGCGGCGGATTTCCGTTGCGCTCGCCTCATGCGGCGCCATCTCGAAAAAAGCAATTCTGCCGGCCGGCGCTTCGGTGAGTTCTTCCGCACGGGTCATCCGGTCTTTCGCCCATGCAGCGACCTCAGGAGAAGCCTCAAGCGCCTCGCCTCCCCGGCGGCACACTGCGAGATCAGCATATTGAGCCAGTTCCTGCCAGTTCTTCCAGGTGTGAAGGTTCTTCCACTGGTCGCCGCCAAGAATGAGCACGAGCGGAATCGAGGGCCCGAGCCGCTTTCTCAGCGTCCTCAGCGTCACCCGGGTATAGGTGGGGCCGAGCCGCATGAGTTCGAGCGGTTCAATCCGAAAGCCCGCCATTTTATCCAAAGCGAGCTCGAGCATGGCGAGGCGCACCTCAGCCGGAGAAACAAGATCCTTCTGCCAGGGATTCCCGGCAGGCAGAAAATCCACCCGCACCAGCTGAAGCGCATCCTTTGCCGCTCTCGCCAGAGCGAGATGTCCCTCATGTACGGGGTCGAAAGTGCCGCCGAGAAGTCCGATTCCGCGGGGTATCACAATCCAATGCTCCCTTAAGGGTTGCGCGTGAACGAGGCAAAACCGCGATCAACGCGGCCGTCCTTGAACTTGAGTCCGACCCAGTTGAGTTCGAGCTCCTCGAGGCCCCGGGCATTCTTGAGGAAGCGCTGGCTGAACCAGAATTTCCATCCGAAGCCGTCTTCATGGGAAGGCTTTCCGATATGTTCGGCAACTTCCTTTTCAGTCATGCCGAGCCCGGTGAGGCCCAATCGAACCGGAAGATTGCGGGCTTCAAGCCTGCCGCAGGTGCGCGGCACTTCACGCTCATCCTTTACCCATTCAATCTGAGCCTCGGTGATCTCGCTCGACGCCGTCGCGATCAGCCAGACGATCATCGGCCGGCCGCCTTCGGTGCCGGTAAAGCATGCAAAGTCGCGCTCAAAATAGCCCGCGCCTTCGCGCAGTCTTGCCGCGCGGAAGCGCTCTGCCACCTCCCTGAGGCCGGTGCTTCCCAGAAAGAAGGGCTCCCGGCCGAACTGCACGAATTCGCCGACGGGTTCCGTGAGCGTTGCCGGCGCATCGAGCGTGGTCGACGGATAGCCGAAGGGCGACGCTACTTCAGCTCCGGCGGGGGCCGCAGCAAAAAACGCAGCAATAAGAGCGGACGTGAAGAATGGCTTGATCATTTCTCAGAAAGCAGGCATGAGAGACACCTACCATATCATTTCCCGCCCGCTCTGAGGCGTATGGAGTTGTTAACGGTTAGCGGCCGATCGCGCGCCAGCCGATGTCGGAGCGCATCTGCATGCCGTCGAAGTGCACGCCGCGGGCGAGCTCGTAGGCCGTCTTCTGCGCTTCGGCAAGGGGAGAGCCGAGGCCGACGGCGCAAAGAACGCGGCCGCCGGAAACGATCGTGCGCCCTTCAGCGTCCGTCTTCGTGCCGGCGTGGAAGACGCGGGCATCGGGACCATTTTCCGGAAGACGATCGATAACCGCACCTTTTTCCGGATGCTGCGGATAGCCGCGGGCGGCGATCACCACGCCGAGCGCGCTTCTCGGATCCCATTCGATGGAGGCTTCATTGAGCTTGCCGGCAATGGCGGCTTCAACCACCTTTGCGAAGTCGCTCTTGATGCGCATCATGATGGGCTGCGTTTCCGGATCGCCCATGCGGCAGTTGAATTCGAGCGTGCGCACGTCAGCCGTGCCGTCCGCGCGGCGCTTGATCATGAGGCCGGCATAAAGGAAGCCCGTGTAGCGCACGCCTTCCTTCGCCATGCCTTCCACCGTCGGGCGGATGATCTCGCGCATCACCTGATCATGAATGTCGGGCGTCACGACGGGAGCCGGAGAATAGGCGCCCATGCCGCCGGTGTTGGGACCCTGGTCGGCGTCGAGAAGGCGCTTGTGGTCCTGGCTCGTCGCGAGAGGGAGGATGTGTTCGCCGTCCACCATGACGATGAAGGAAGCTTCCTCGCCGTCGAGGAAGTCCTCAATGACGACGCGCGCGCCGGCAGAACCGAACGCATGACCTTCAAGCATGGAATCGATCGCTGCGTAGGCTTCGTCGAGCGTCATGGCGACGACGACGCCCTTGCCGGCAGCAAGGCCGTCGGCCTTGATGACGATCGGAGCGCCCTTCTTTTCCACATAAGCGCGGGCCGCCTTCGGGTCCGTGAAGGTCTCATAGTCCGCAGTCGGAATGCCGTGGCGCTTCATGAAGGCCTTGGCAAAATCCTTCGAGCTTTCGAGCTGCGCGGCCGCTTTTTCCGGTCCGAAAATGCCCAGACCGGCAGCGCGGAAGGCGTCGACGACGCCGGCGGCAAGAGGCGCCTCGGGGCCGACAACCGTAAAGGCAACGCCTTCCTTCTTCACGAATTCAATGAGTTCCTCGTTGCCGGAAAGGGCAACGTTTTCGAGCTTGTCGGTAAGTGCAGTGCCTGCGTTGCCGGGCGCCACAAAAACCTTTTCCACGCCGGCGCCCTGAGAAAGACGCCAGGCCAGAGCATGTTCGCGGCCGCCGCTGCCGATGACGAGAAGCTTCATTGCAAAATTCTCCAGAATTTCAATTGGGAAGAACCGGCAAAGAAAAACGCCGGCCTCAGAGGATATTTTCCCCGTTATCCGGGCTCAAAGCACCGGGACGGGACTATCTTTTTATTGGAAAAAGGCCGGAATGCTTAATTTCATTCCGGCCTTTTTAAAGGCGTTCAGAAAGTCTTCCGGGAAATGACGATCCCGGGAGTTTTCCGTCCCCAGGCGGGCATTACGCTTCCTCAGGGAGCTCGAAATCAGCCGAGGTGTAGACCTGCTGAACGTCGTCGAGCTCTTCGAGGGCGTCGATCAGACGCTGCATGCGGGCAGCTTCCTCGCCTTCGAGGTGCGTTTCGTTGAGGGGCTTCCAGGTAATTTCAGCGACTTCAGGCTGCATGCCGGCCGCTTCAAAGGCCTTCTGCACGGCATCAAACTGTTCCGGAGCGCAGGTGACTTCGATCGAGCCGTCATCCGGATCCGTGAGGACGTCGTCGGCGCCGGCCTCAAGGGCGACTTCCATCGCCTGATCTTCGGTCACGGAGCCCGGGGCGAAGAAGAAGTCGCCCACATGCTTGAACTGGAAGGAAACCGAACCTTCGGTGCCGAGATTGCCGCCGTTCTTCGAAAGGATGTGACGGACATCAGCAACGGTACGGACGCGGTTGTCGGTCGTGCAGTCAATGATGAGCGCAGCGCCGCCGACGCCGTAGCCTTCGTAGCGGACGTCTTCGTAGGAGACGCCTTCGAGCTGGCCCGTGCCCTTCAGAATGGCGTTCTGGATCGTGTCCTTAGGCACATTGCCCGCGCGCGCCTTGATGAGCGCAAGACGCAGACGGGAGTTCGACTCCGGTTCGCCGCCGCCCATGCGGGCAGCAACGATGATTTCGCGGACGAGCTTCGTCCAAAGATTGGAGCGCTTGGCGTCCTGACGGCCTTTGCGGTGCTGAATATTGGCCCACTTGGAATGACCCGACATTTTGTATCAACCTCTTTACAGGGAATGGGTAGAGCGCTGGGCCTCGGCTGCGGTCGCGCGAGGAGAGGCCTTGCCGCCCGCTGGCATTGCTTTCGGGGAAAGCCCGGACGGCGCAAAACTTGGACTTCCGGACGAGCAGACAAAACGAGCGTCAAATCCGGAGAGAGGCGTATTTTAGAGCATCCGAATGCTTCATACCCGAGTTTTCACCGAGAGATATGCGTCAGGGCCTTGAGCGAGCCTGTCGGAATCTCCCGGAGTCCGCCGCGCTCACGATCGACAGTGAAGTTCCGGCCTCCCGGGGGTTAGGAGCGAACCACTGTCATTAATTCCTCATTTCTTGGTAGAACGCATCTAAATGCTCTACCTCCGGCAACTTTGCTTCTTTCCGGGAATAGCACGCCAAAATTCCTGAGAAACAAAGTATTCAGGCATCCAAAGCCACAATGCATCCTTTACCGCGGATCAATTTTTCAGAGCGGCTTTGCACGGAATACCTTCTATTGAGGTATTTAATTGGTAGTATTTTTGGCAGAACTAAACCGGACATCGAAGTATCGGTTTATATCCCTTAATTTCTCCAGAAATATCAATATGACGCAGTTCTCTCAATTGAGCGACGCTGATTTCTGCGCTGCGATCTTTGATCATGTCCGCAGCATGAGCAAGGATCATGAAGGCGTGACCCGCCAGGGTTACGGACCTCTTGAAACCCAGGTGCTCGATTATCTCGAAGGCATCGGACGCGAACTTAATCTTGAAATTTCCAAGGATGCTGCTGGCAACGTCTGGATGACGCTCCCCGGCCGCGACCGCACGCTTCCGGCCGTGGTCTCGGGCAGTCATGCCGACTCCGTTCCCCAGGGCGGGAACTATGACGGGCTCGCCGGCATCGTGGCGGCGCTAACCGTTGCGCGCCGCATGCGCCGCGAGGGCGTCACGCCGCTTCGCGACTACCGCGTTCTGATGATGCGCTGCGAGGAAAGCTCCTTCTTCGGGAAGGCCTATGTCGGCTCTCTCGGCATGATGGGACGCCTCAAGGAATCCGACCTTGCGCTCAAGCACCGCACGTCGGGCGAAACGCTCGGCGAATGCATCGCCTCCTGCGGGCTCGACCCGAAGGCGCTCACAACGGGAAAGCCCGTCATCGACACGAGCCGGATCGCCGCCTTCTTCGAACTCCATATCGAGCAGGGACCGACTCTCACGAGTCAGAAGGATGCCCGCACGGGCATCGTTACCGGCATCCGCGGCAACATTCGTCATAAGGAAGTAAAGGTTGTCGGCGAAACGGCGCATTCGGGCGCCGTCGACAAGCAGTACCGCCACGATGCGGTCATGGCTGCGGCGCGCCTCATTTCCCGCATGGACGACAAGTGGGACGAATATCTGAAGCACGGCGAGGATCTCGTCTTCACCGTTGGCGTCATCAAGACGGCGCCGACCGCTGCGATTTCCGTCATCCCGGGTCTCGTCACCTTCACGATCGACATGAGAAGCCTCTCGGAAGCTACGTGCCGAGCCTTCCACGACGACCTCGTTGCTGAAGCCCGGAAGCTCGCAGCCGAACGCGGCGTCCGGTTCGAATTTGATGCACCGCTCTTTACGGCGCCGGCACACGTAAACGAAGCGCTTGCCAACCGCCTCTGGGAGAGCGCCCAGCGCGCTCACCTTCCCGTCATGCGGCTTCCCTCGGGCGCCGGCCACGACTCGGCCATGCTCGGCAACTGCGGCATTCCGGTCGCCATGATCTTCGTTGCCAATCAGAACGGCTCGCACAATCCCCATGAAGCTATGGAGCTTTCCGACTTCATGAAAGGCGCGGATCTTCTCTGGCACACCGTAATGGACTTCGACGCCGCCTGATTCATTTGGACGCCCGGATGCAGCTTTATCTCAAGAGCTGCGTCCGGACAAGGACTCTAACCATGGAACATCGGAAACCCAGCGTAGTTGTCGTGGACGACTATCCGCTCTTCCGCAAGGGCATTGCTGATGCGCTCACCACCAATGCCAACTTCCAGATTCTCGGTCTCACCGGGGATGAGAAGACGGCGCTCTCGCTCATCGGCCTCAAGCCCGACATCGTCATCATCGACCTTGACGCAAAGGGCTTTCAGCCCCTCAATCTGCTGCGCCTCATCAAGTACCGGCAGCCATCCTGCCGCGCCGTCATGCTGATGAGCTCGCCCAACAGCTCCTCCAACCTCATGCAGGCCATTCGCCTCGATGCCAACGGCTACCTCCTGCGCAACATCCCGATCGACGAGTTTGTCGATCAGATGAAAATTGTTGCCCAGGGCGGCATGGCGGCTTCGGAAAAAATCACCTCAGCCCTTGCCGAGCACCTTCGTTCCGGCACGATTGAGGAGTCGGAAACGAACGTCACGCAGCTTCTTACCAAGCGCGAATTTGAAGTGCTCTGCTGCGTCGCCTCGGGTCTCTCCAACCGCGAGATCGCTCAGTACCTCGAAATCACGGACGGCACGGTCAAGGTGCATGTAAAGCATCTCCTCAAGAAGCTTCACTTCCGCTCCCGCGTTGAAGCGGCCGTCTGGGCGTCTGAACGCGACTATCGCATTCCGGAAGAGAAGCTCGCAAAGATCGGGCTCAGCGGTTCGCCTAAAACCTTCCGCCGCATGTAGCGTCACCCAGGGGTGATTTGCAAATCCAAATGCCCGGGCGTCTGTCGTCAGACGCCCGGGCATTTTTCTGCGCCGTCTTTGGAGAACGGCATTCCCCAAACAGCGAACGGGGACCCTTCCCTAAAGAAGGATCCCCGTTTTATTGCTTCAGTACCGATCCGGGAAAAGCTCCCGGATCAGTCGGCTTGCATCAAAGCGTCCTCACAGTAGTTATGTGTCTTTAGATGTAGCCGTAGAGCTTGCCGAGCACCCAGCCCATGCCCGTGGCGGTGAGAACGCCGATCAGGCCCGGGAGGATGAAGGAGTGGTTGATCACGAAGCGGCCGATGTGGGTGGTACCCGAGCGGTCAAACTGGAGAGCAGCCAGGTCGGACGGATAGGTCGGCAGGATGTAGTAGCCGTAGCAGGCGGACGAGAAGGCAACCACGAGTCCCGGAGGCGTACCAACCTGAAGGGCGACCGGCACGATCGTCGCAACAGCAGCAGCCTGAGAGTTCACGAGCTTCGACACGAGGAGAAGCACGAGAGCGTAGGTCCACGGAGCTTCCTTAACCCAGTCAACCAGGATCACTTTAAGGTCAGCAAGGTGAGCCATGAACATCGTATCGGCCATCCAGGCAACGCCGTACACAGCAACGATCGCGACGCAGCCGGCATGGAACACCGAACCCTTCGAGATCATGGAGGCGCGGACGCCGCAGAACATGACCATCAGAGCGCCGGCGGTCAGCATGCACATCTGAATCAGCTGGGTCATGCCGAGGGCCTTCTTGCCGACCATCGGACGGAGGCTGGGCTCAGAACCGAGGAGAGCAACGAAAGCGATCGTGAGGAGGAAGATCCAGAGGGAAGCCCAGGCAGTCTTCGGGAAAACCTTGCCGACGAGGGTCGTGTTTTCGCCGTAGACGTACTTCTTCTGTTCCGGATCGGAAATGAGCTTCTGGAAAGCTTCATCCTTGTCGAGGTCCTTGCCGCGGAAGGACGAATAGGTCGCTTCAGCGAAGAGGCCGACGATGGCGGCCGGGATCACGATCGAGAAGAGCTGAACGAAGCCGAAGGGCTTGCCGCCGACTTCATAGCCGTCGAGCAGAGCGATCATCGAGACCGCAGCCACAGCGGCCGGCGAGCAGATCACGCCCATCTGAGCAGCAATCGTCGAAGCAGCCATCGGGCGTTCCGGACGAATGTTGTTCTTAATGGCAACGTCGTAAATAATCGGGAGCATCGTGTAAACGACGTGACCGGTACCGCAGAGGATCGTCAGGAACCAGCAGAGGTACGGAGCGACGTACACGACAGCGCGGGGGTGACGGCGCAGAACGCGTTCAGCGATCTGAAGGAGGCAGTCAAGGCCGCCGGCAGCCTGAAGGCTGGCGGAGCCGCAGACCACGGCCAGAATCGTAAGAATCACGTCGACCGGCGGCTTGCCCATAGGAATATGGAAGCCGAAAATCAGCACCATCAGGCCGATACCGCCGATGAGGCCGAGGGCCATACCTCCCTTTCGGGCGCCGTAGAACAAGCAGATCAAAACTATGATCAGCTGTAGCCAAAAGTCATATCCGAGCATGTCTTTTCTCTCTTTAGAGTGAGGACGAGGGCATTATCGGCCCCGAATCTCAAAAAAGGGGTAGAAAACTGCTCTACTTTTGACTAAGTACAAAAATTTACAAATAGGCGGATAAGGGTTTACATTTCACTCTGCTTCATCCCCCGCCAATCAGCATCAATCTCAGCCGCCCGCTCCCAGTAAGGCTTCGGCGAATCAAAGCCTCGTCCGGAATTGTTTCAGAGGCCTCTTTTTCCGCCTCATTCCTCTTTACAAAACGCCGTTCGGAGAGCCCCGCTTTCCTGCTCTCAGTAGTACCTCCAAAAAAATACGAGTTTTCACGGAACCCGCTGTTTCAGAGGAGTTGAGAAGATCCATGCAAGCGCTAAGTCTCTGCGCTTAGCATTCAAAATTCGGCAGGCGCGCATTCTTTTCTTCTGATCTGCGCGCTCCCTCCGGTACCCTATTACTCCCTCTGCCATGCAACGAACTCTCTCCTGCTGCGCCCTCCTGCTTGCTGCCGTCCTGACGCTCTCCGGCTGCGGAGAGGCGAAGAAAGCCGCGGCCCCCAGGCAGCCGCTCCCCGTAACCACCGTTACGGTTCAATCGAAAGATGAGGTGCACTGGCTTGGAACCATCGGCCAGGCAGAGGCCGGCGCCGCAATCAATGTGACGCCACAGGCGGGCGGCCGGATTCTCCGGGTGAACTATAAGGAAGGCGACTTCGTCAAAGCCGGACAGGTTCTCTTCGAGATTGATCCGTCAAGCCTCAGCGCGCAGCTCGCTTCCGCAGAAGCCTCGCGGCGGCAGCTCGAGGACGAACTGAAGCAGGCCGATCGCGAATACCGCCGCAATGCGGAACTTCTCAAAAGCGGTGCGAGAAGCCAGAAGGACTTTGACGATGCCAAGAGTCTGAGGAGTCAGAAGCAGGCCGCGCTTGCGCAGGCGAAGGCCAATGAGGAAGACGCCCGCATCAGCCTCTCCTGGACCGAGGTGCGCGCTCCAGTCCAGGGCTACGTCTCGAAGGCGCTCTTCAACCCCGGCGCCGTCGTCATCAAGGACAGCTCCGTACTCGCCTCCATCACGCAGAAGGACGACATCCGCGTTCTCTTTGCACCGTCGGACCGCGATCTCGCGGGCGCCGACATCACGAATGAAACGCGCGTGAGGGTCTTCCGCACGGACGGGAAGGAAATTCCCGCCACGCTCGACTACATCGCGCAGACCTACGGCGCCGATACCGGCACCCGCACGCTGCGCGTCAGGGTGCCTTCTGACGCCGGGATTCTGCCCGGCGAATTCGTCCGCATCCGCTATCAGACAACGATCGACCGCAATGCGTATCGCGTGCCTCAGCGCGCCGTCAAGCAGCTTCCTGACGGCACATATGCGCTCTTCGTCCTGAAGGACGGCAAGGCCGTTCAGACGGCGGTTGAGGTAGGCCTCTGGGAAGGAAAGGACTGGATCATCCGCAAGGGGCTCGCTGACGGCGAAAAGGTAATTACCGATCAGCTCATCAAGCTCCAGAACGGCACCCCCGTGACCGAGAGGGCTCCGGCCGCTCAGCCCGAGAATGCTAAGAATTAAGGCGCTCACATGCTCAGTCAGTTCTGCATCCGGCGCCCGATCTTCGCCACAGTCCTCTCGCTCTTCATCGTCCTCGCGGGCCTTGTTGCATTAAGAGTTCTTCCGCTTTCGCAGTATCCCAACATCACGCCGCCCTCGGTTCGCATTTCGGCAACCTACGACGGCGCCGATGCGGAAACGATCGCCCGTACCGTAGCCGCCCCGATTGAGGATCAGCTTTCCGGCATCGAGGGGCTTCTCTACTACACGACAAGCATCCGCTCAAACGGCGACATGTCGATCATGTGCGTCTTTGAGGTCGGCACCGACCCCAACGACGCGATGCTTGAAATCAACAACCGCGTCCGAACGGCTGAAAGGCGTCTGCCCTCGAGCGTGCGCGACCAGGGCGTTTCAGTTCGAAAGCGCTCCAACGACGAGCTCCTCATGATGGCGCTCTATTCGCCCGACAAGTCCATGTCGGCGTCGGAAATGGCGGACTATGCGACCCTCAACATCGTCGATGAACTCAAGCGCCTGCCGGGCATCGGCGACGTGAACGTCTTCGGCAACGTCCAGTCCGCCATGCGCATCTGGCTTGATCCGGAACGCATGACTGAGCTCGGCGTCACGACGAAGGATGTCGACGACGCGGTTTCCGCGCAGAACGCCCAGCGCGCCGTCGGCCGAATCGGCACGTCGCCGACGCTGCCTGATCAGCAGCTCTACTACAAGATTTCGACGCCGGGGCAGCTTCTCACGCCTGAGGAATTCGGCGAAATCGTCATTAAGAGCGATTCCGCTCACGGGCTCGTGCGCCTGAGAGACATCGCCACCACCGAAACCGGCAAGCGAAGCTATGAATTCCGCGTCGACATGAACGGTCAGCCCGGCGTCAATGTCGGCGTCTACCTGCAGACGGGCGCCAACGCCATGTCGGCAGCCGCTGAAGTCAAGGCGCGGATCACCGAACTCGCGCAGGAGTTCCCGCAGGGCAAGCTCGCCTACGTCATCACGAACGACACCACCGTCTTCGTCGGCGCCTCCCTCAATGAGGTCTACCACACGCTCGCCGAGGCCGGCCTTCTCGTTCTCGTCGTGGTCTTCCTCTTCCTTCAGAGCTGGCGCGCCACGCTCATCCCCATGCTCGCCGTTCCAGTGTCGCTCATCGGCACCATGGCAGGCCTCTGGCTCTTCGGCTTTTCGCTCAATACGCTCACGCTCTTTGCGATGACGCTCTCCATCGGCATTGTGGTCGACGACGCCATCGTGGTGCTCGAGAACGTCGAACGCCTGATGCGTACTGAAAAGCTTTCGCCCTTCGACGCCTCCATCAAGGCGATGCAGGAGGTTTCAGGCGCGCTCGTCGCCATCGTGCTCGTTCTGTCCGCGGTCTTCATCCCGGTGGCGTTCCTGGGCGGCATTGCCGGCGAACTCTATCGACAGTTCGCGGTGACGGTTTCCGTTTCCGTCGTGATTTCGGGCTTCGTCGCGCTGACTCTCACGCCTGCGCTCTGCGCCATTCTTCTTAAGGACACGAACGAGAAGCCGCTTGCCTTCTTCGTCTGGTTCAATAAAGGACTCGCGCGCTTCACCGTTCGCTTTCTGCAGCTTGTCCGCCTCGCCCTCAAGCACCGCATTCTTTCCGCCATTCTTCTCGTCCTCACCTGCCTAGGCGCCTGGCAGCTTCTCGAACGCACGCCGACATCGTTCGTGCCGCGCGAAGACCAGGGCATCGTGCGCATGGCGATTCAGCTGCCTGAGGGTTCAGCCTTCCCGCGGACCGAGGAGGTTGCGGAAGGGTTTCTTGCGAAGATTCAGAAGCTTCCCGGCGTAAGCAACGTCGTCACGATGATGGGCTTTGACACCCTCGGCAGCGACATCCGCGCGAATGCCGCGACCTTCATTCTCCAGCTCAAGAACTGGAGCGAACGGACGATGACGGCGGACGACTACCAGCAGGAGCTCTCCAAGTGGCTCCGCGAAAGCCCCGATGCCCGCGGCGTGGCGGTGCTCCCGGCGGCGATTCCCGGACTGGGTTCCTCGAACGGCTTCTCGGGCTACGTGACGGCCCATGGTTCAGACAATCCGCTCCTCCTTCAGGAAGTTACGGACGGCTTCATCGAAGAGCTCTCCAAGCGCCCGGAACTGACCGGCCTCAGAAGCTCCCTCGTTGCCGACAGCCCGCAGCTCATGCTCCATGTCGACCGCGACCGCGCCTATGCGCTCGGCGTTGACGTCGACGACGTCTACAACACGATTTCGGCGCTTCTTGCCTCGGACTACATCAACGACTTCACGCGAAACGGCAAAACATACCGCGTGGTCATGCAGGCAGATGCCAAATTCCGGTCGCTTCCTTCCGACATCGGCCGCGCAAGCGTTCGCTCCTCTTCCGGGAAAATGGTGCCGATCTCGACCATGATCTCGCTCGAGCGCGTTTCTGCGGCGGAATCGCTCGCCCGCATGAACGGCTACCTCGGCGCCCCGATTATGGGGGCTGCCGTGCAGGGCCTGAGTTCAGGCGACGCTATCCGGATTGTTGAGGAAACTGCCCGCGAATACCTTCCCCCGGGGTACCAGGTCGAATGGACCGGACAGGCCTTCCACGAAAAGCGCATCGGCGCTTCTTCCGCGACGGCCTTCGGCTTCGGGCTTCTTGTGATGTTCCTCATTCTTGCGGCGCTCTACGAAAGGTGGTCGCTCCCGATTGCCGTGGTGCTCGCGGTTCCCTATGCGTTCCTCGGGGCCATGACGGCCATCTGGCTGAGAGGCACGGCGAACGACATCTATTTCCAGATTGGTCTTCTTGTTCTCATCGGCCTTACGGCAAAGAACGCCATTCTGATCGTCGAATTTGCGGCTCAGAAAATGGAAGAGGAAGGGAAGGGCCCCTTTGAGGCGGCGATTGAAGCCGCAGGCCTTCGTCTGCGCCCCATCCTGATGACCTCGCTTGCCTTCATCCTGGGCGTCCTGCCGATGGTCACCGCCACGGGAGCGGGCGCGGCCGCGCGTCACTCCATGGGCACGGGCGTCTGCGGCGGCATGCTTGCCGCAACCTTCATTTCAACCATCTTCGTGCCGGTCTTCTTTACCTGGTTTGCGAGGAAGAGGAAGAAAGCCGTCAGTGCAAAAAACTGATTGACCGCAGGCCGAAAAAAAGCCCGGGCCTCCATCGCGGAGCGTCCGGGCTTTCTTTTGAAGACCTCAGGTCTTTACTTCTTCTGGAAGAAGTTCTTCACTTTGTCGAAGAACCCCTGAGATTTCGGATTGTGCTTTTCGCCGCCTTCCTTCAGAGAAGCATCGAAGTCGCGCAGCATCTTCTTCTGCTTGTCGGAAAGGTTGACCGGCGTCTCGATCTCGATGTGGAGATAAAGGTCGCCCGGCTGATGCGTGTGCAGATTCGAAATGCCCTTGCCGCGCAGACGGAAGGTCTTGCCGCTCTGCGTGCCTTCAGGAAGCGTGATGCGGCTTTCGCCGTCAAGCGTCGGCACCGTCACTTCGCCGCCCAAGGCAGCCGTCACGAACGAAATCGGGAGCTGCATGTGCAGGTCGTCGCCGTCGCGCTCGAAGATGTCGCTCGGACGCACGCGGATCTCAATGAAGAGGTCGCCCGCAGGACCGCCGTTGACGCCGGGCTCGCCCTTGCCGCTCATGCGGATGCGCTGGCCGTCGTTGATGCCGGCGGGGATGTTGACCTCGACCACCTTGGCGGAGCGCTTGAAGCCCGTGCCGCTGCAGTCGGGGCAGGGATCTGCAATCACCTCGCCCGTGCCGTGGCACTGCGGGCAGGTCTGCTGAACCTGGAAGAGGCCGTTGCTCATGCGGACGACGCCTGCGCCGTGGCAGGTCGGGCAGGTCTTCTTCGACGTGCCCGGACGGCATCCGGTGCCGTGGCAGCTTGTGCATTCATCCCAGGCAGGAACGCGGATGTCCATCTTGCGACCGTGCGCAGCATCCTCAAAGCTCACCTCCAGGGTGTAGCTCACGTCGTTGCCGCGCATCGGCTGCGGCCCCTGGGGGCCGGCGCCGCGTCCGCGGCCGCCTCCGAAGAGGTCTGAGAAGATGTCGCCGAAGGCGCTCTGGAAGTCGCCGGAATTCATTCCGCTGAAGCCGCCGAACCCGCCCTGGCCGAAGCCGCCGGCACCGGCGTCAGCAGCGCTCGGATCAACCCCGGCCTTGCCGAAGCGGTCGTAGGCAGCGCGCTTTTGCTCGTCGGACAGAATCGCATAGGCTTCGCCGATCTGCTTGAACTTTTCTTCAGCCGCCTTGTCGCCCGGATTGCGGTCCGGGTGATATTTCATGGCAAGACGCCGATAGGCCTTCTTGATGTCGTCCTGGGAGGCTCCGCGATCTACGCCGAGCACCTCGTAATAGTTCTCTTCCGCCATGTCGATGTCGTTGATTTCAAAAAGCTGAGAAAGGGCCGGCTGGTAAAACTAGCCGACCCTTCTCGTAATGGAAGCGCCTTTGCTGCGCCTGGAGTTCCGTTTACGCCCCCGGAGGGATCTCCGGGGACCTGGCGGAACGGGCCGAACCTGAAGGATTACTTCTTCACGTCCGTGAAGTCGGCGTCAACGACATCGTCGTCCTTCTTGCCGGCTTCAGCGCCCTGCTGCTGTTGCGGCTGAGCCTGAGAAGCAGCCTGGGCAGCCTTGTTCATCTTTTCGCCGATCTTCTGCGCAGCGGTCATCAGACGTTCAACAGCCTGATCAATGGCGGCCTTGTCCTCGCCCTTGACCTTCTCTTCAACGTCCTTGATGGCGCTCTCGCAGGCAGCGCGGTCTTCGCTTTCAACCTTGTCGCCGAAATCCTTCAGGGTCTTCTGAACCTGAGCGATGGCGGCATCGGCCGTGTTGCGGGACTGAGCGAGCTCGAAGCGGCGGTGATCCTCTTCCTTGTTCGCTTCAGCATCAGACACCATGCGCTTGATCTCTTCTTCAGAGAGGCCGGAGCTCGCCTTGATGGTGATGTTGTTTTCCTTGCCCGTAGCCTTGTCCTTGGCGGACACGTGCAGGATGCCGTTGGCATCGATATCGAAGGTCACTTCGATCTGCGGGAGTCCGCGCGGAGACGGCGGAATGCCTTCGAGGTTGAACTCGCCGAGGAGCTTGTTCGACGCGGCCATTTCATGCTCGCCCTGATAGACCTTAATGGTCACGGCAGGCTGATTGTCTTCCGCGGTCGAGAAGACCTGCGAGTGCTTCGTCGGAATCGTCGTGTTGCGCTTGATCATCGCGGTCATCACGCCGCCCAGGGTTTCAATGCCGAGGGTAAGCGGAGTCACGTCGAGAAGGAGCACGTCGCGGCGTTCGCCCGTGAGAACCGAACCCTGAATGGCTGCGCCGATGGCAACCGCTTCATCGGGGTTCACGTCCTTGCGGGGTTCCTTGCCGAAGAATTCGCGGACGACTTCCTGAACGCGCGGCATGCGGCTCATGCCGCCCACGAGGATGACGTCGGTGATGTCGGACTTGGAAGCCTTCGCATCATTGAGCGCCTTCGAAACCGGGGCAATCGTGCGCTGGACGAGGTCCTCAACGAGGCTCTCGAACTTCGCGCGGGTGATGCTCATGTTGAGGTGCTTCGGACCCGTGGCATCGGCCGTGATGTAGGGGAGGTTGATCTCCGTTTCCTGACGGCTCGAGAGTTCGATCTTCGCCTTTTCAGCAGCATCCTTCAGGCGCTGCAGGGCGAGGACGTCCTTGCTCAGATCGGCGCCGGTGTCCTTGCGGAACTCATTGATGATGTAGTCGACGAGGCGCTGGTCGAAGTCTTCGCCGCCCAGGAACGTATCGCCGTTCGTGGAGAGCACTTCGAACTGCTTGTCGCCGTCGATGTTCGCGATATCAATGATCGAAATATCGAACGTGCCGCCGCCCAGGTCATACACGGCAATCTTGCGATCGGCCGTGCCGCCCTTGTCCATGCCGAAGGCAAGCGCCGCGGCAGTCGGTTCATTGATGATGCGCTTGACGTCAAGGCCCGCAATGCGGCCGGCATCCTTCGTCGCCTGACGCTGGCTGTCGTTGAAGTAGGCAGGCACCGTAATGACGGCTTCCGTAACCGGCTCGCCGAGGTAATCCTCAGCGGTCTTCTTCATCTTGCGAAGCACTTCAGCAGAAACCTGCTGCGGAGCGAGCTTCTTGCCGGCAACCTCAACCCACGCATCGCCATTGTCCGCACGGACAATGCTGAACGGCGCAAGCTTCAGATCCTTCTGGACTTCCGCATCGTCGAAACGACGACCGATCAGACGCTTCACGGCGAAGAGCGTGTTCTTCGGATTCGTGACGGCCTGACGCTTTGCGGGAGCGCCGACGAGAATCTCACCGTTTTCCATGTACGCAACGATCGAAGGCGTTGTGCGGGCGCCTTCACTGTTCTCGATGACCTTGACGTGATCGCCTTCCATGATGGCGACCGCGGAGTTCGTCGTACCAAGGTCTATACCGATGATCTTTGCCATGTTTAGTGGTTCCTTATGGATTGCCCGGTTTCCGACGCGCCCGACTATGAAGCGCGCTCAGGAACCAAGCGCTTGTGAAATCTTTCCGGAAGACCTTCCTCCTCGCGGGGGAATTGCCTTCGTTCTTTCGCTCTTTAATGCCTATATGGGGCCGGTCCATTCTTTTTCAAGGGCCGGTTTGCAAAAAATCTTTTCATGACTTCCGGATCGAACCTGGAGGCATGCACAAAAAGAAAATGCCCTGCAGGAATTTCTTCCCGACAGGGCATTTTCAATAGGATTGCCTCTCCGTTACTGAGCGACGCTCACCATGGCAGGACGCAGCACGCGGTCGCCGATGCACCAGCCGCGCTGGAAGACCTGAACAACGTCGCCCGACTTCATGCCCTCAGGAGCCGGCACCATCGTGATCGCCTGATGATGATGCGGATCAAAGGGAACGCCCTTCGGATCGATCGGCTTCATGTCGGAAACATCGAGCGCATGAAGGAACTGGCGATAGGTCGCTTCCATGCCTTCGCGATAGGGGCTGTCGGGCTGACCGTCCGTGGCCTCGATCGCCTTTTCGAGGCTGTCGACGACGGGAAGCAGGTTCTTCGCGAACTTTTCAATCGCGAACTTGCGCGTCTTGATGAGTTCCTCGTTCGAGCGGCGGCGGGTGTTTTCAAGTTCCGCCATCGCACGCACGTAGAGGTCGTAGTGCTCAAGAACCTTGGCTTCGGAGAGCTTGAGCGCGGCCTGAAGCTCCTCGACCGTGGGCTTCTTCGCTTCGGCAGGCTTTGCTTCAGCCTCTGCGCCGCAGGCGCATTTCGTCTGAGGCTCCGCATCATGGCAGCCGCAGCCGCCCTGACCGCACGAGCAGCCGGCTTCATTCTCTTTCTTGGCAGATTCGTTCTGAGCTTCAGTCATTTCGGTTTTCCTGTAGAAAGCGTCCGGATGGGGGCGCCCCGGCGCTCCCTCAGTTCAGGAAGCGCGGACATTGCCGCCCGTCCGGCAGATCTGGTTTTCCTCATATATGGGGACGGCGCGGCCCTTTTTCAAGACCGCGGAAACCTGAGGAAAACGCCGAGATGAGGTGCTTTCTTAAATCCAGCCCGAGAGCTCGCGCCGGGCAATGGCTGCATAAGCTTCGACGGCCTCGTCGCTCTCATTGAGGGCGGGAATGTAGTGGAAGACCCCGTTCGGGTTCGCTCTGAGATAGGCGCTGCGAAGCTCGTCCCCGATTTCCTCAATCGTTTCAAGGCAGTCGGCGGCAAATCCGGGGCAAACCACGTCGATGCGGGGAAGTCCTTCACGGGCAAGTTTTTCCACGAAGGGAAGCGTATAGGGCTGAAGCCACTCGTCGCGGCCGAAGCGGCTCTGGAAGCTCACCGCCCATTCGTTCCCGCGCAGATTGAGCCGTGCGGCAAGCGCTGCTGCCGTTTCATGGCACTGCGCTTCGTAGACGTCGCCGAGCGCCGTGCTCCTGGCCGGTATCCCGTGAAAGCTCATGAGGAGGCGACCGCCTGCATCCATCGGACGTCCGGCCTTTTCCCAGAAACGCTCGATATGAAGCGCCAGGGCCTCGATGTAGTCGGGCTCGAGGTGATATTCGCGCACCGTGCGGAGCGCAGGAACATTTCTCATGGAGAGCGCCGTTTCAAAGACTTCGTCGAGACACGCCGCTGAAGTCTGCGCCGCATACTGCGCGAAGAGCGGCATCACGAGAATGCGCTCAATCCCTTCCTTTTCCACGAGCCGGCACACGCAGTCCTCCACCGCAGGCTTCCCGTAGCGCATCGCCCAGACAACGCGCACGCCGTCGCCGAGCCTTTGCTGGAGCTTCCGGGCAGTCTTCTTCGTGTGGACGATGAGCGGAGAACCTTCCTCCGTCCAGACGCCCTGATAACGCTTTGCGGACTTTGCCGGCCGAACGCGAAGGATGATGCCGTGAAGAATCGGCCACCACTTCCACTTCGGAAGCTCAATCACGCGGCTGTCAGACAAAAATTCCGCCAGATACTCCCGCACGGCGCCAGCTTCGGGAGCCTCGGGCGAACCGGTATTGATGAGAAGAAGCGCAGTCTTCGGACGCTGAGAGGTAAGGACGGAGTCTTCCATAGGATGCCTGAGGCGCTCGTAGGGCGGCGCCGGACTATGGCGTCCGGCTCTGCCGCCCTGAAATTAAAACTTCAGAATGCTTTTTAATCGCGGGACCGCAGGGACCCCGCTGCAAAAGCGAATGCGCCTCGAATTTTCCGCCATCGACCTTAAGGTCGCCTTGTGGGCTTCAGAGCGCACGCGCGAGCGCTTCCTGACGCACGCGGCGATGACGCCACATCCACAGGATGGCGCCGCCCAGAAGGCTCATCCAGAATTTCCCGAGCACCTGCCCGAAGAGATAATCAAGCGACCCGAAGGCGAGCGTGAGGAAAATCATGCTGTCGACAACGGATCCCACGAGACCGGAAACAATCACGGCCGTCGAGGGGAGCTTCTTTCTCATGGGCGTATAGACCGCAAAGTCGGCGAGCTCAGAGAAAAGGAAGGCGGCCGTGGAGCCGAGCACGACGGAGGGTTCGGCAAGGAAGGCCGAAAGGAAGGCGCCCGCGACGATCGCGGCAATGGTCCAGCGATTGCCGAGAAGATTCTGCACGGCATCGCGAAGCACCAGGGCAAGACCGGCGAGCATCACGGCCGAAGGCGACCAGACGCCGGGCCAGACAGGAATCAGGCAGGGGCCTGCCGGATCGCAGACAAGACCCACGTTCATCACCACCCAGTTGCCGAGCGGGATGGTGAGAATAAAGAGAATCAGGGTGATAAGGCCGTACTGAAAGTGCCGGCTGGAAAACGCCCGGGGGCTCATAGCCATAGCTTTGCTCCTTGAGGACGCGCCTTCCGGCAGATATCCGGCGCACGTCCAAAAAGAATTAAGGGCGGCACCCGAAAGACTGCAGGCTTTAGCAGCCGGTGCCGAAGAACTTCATCACGCGGCGCGGGAGGTATTCGAGATCGCCCGGGAATCTTCCGCCTTCGGGGAAACCCACGTGGCCGCCCTCCTTCGGAAATTCGCCCAATACGGACGAGCTCATCTCTGCGGCCGTGGGAAGCGCCCAGGCAGGCAGAAACGGGTCATTTTGCGCATTAAGAAGAAGGAGCGGAACTCTCACCCCCGGCAGATACTGCTTCGCGGAGCATTTCTGCCAGTAGTCCATGGCCGATTTGAAGCCGTGAACCGGAGCCGTGTAGATGTCATCGAAATCATACAGAGTTCGGCAGCGTCTGATGACCTCAATGTCAAAGAGATCCGGGTAGAGACGCGCTTTTTCCTCAAGCTTGAGCTTCAGGGTCTTCAGGAACATGTCCGCATAGAGCGTGTTGACGCCCTTGCTGATGCGCTCGCTCCCGGCAACCAGGTCAATCGGGGCGCAGATCGACACGGCGCCCTCAACGAGACCGATGGCATCCTTTCCAAGGTCTCCCAGGCATTTTGAGAGCTGATTGCCGCCGAGGGAGACGCCCACGGCGTACATCTTCGCCTGAGGGAAGCGCCCGTGAACAGTTTTGAGCACCCAGCTGTTGTCCGCCGTATCGCCCGCGAAATAAGCGCGGGGGAGCCTGTTCATAAGACCGCCGCAGGTGCGGAAGTGCGCTACCACGCCGCGCCAGCCGATCCGCACGCATTCGTGCATGAGGGCTTCGGCGTAGTGGCTGTCGCTTCCGCCCTCAAGTCCGTGAAAGTGCACGAGCACGGGCGCTGCCGGATCAAGCGGCTCGGGCTCCGCCCAGTCCCAGGCAACAATGTCGTCGTCGGGCGTAGTGACGATTTCCCGTCGATAAGTCACCTTCGGACGCGCGGTGATGCGCGCCGGAATGACGGTCTGCAGGTGGCCTCCCGGGCACCAGGACGGAGCACTGTAATCGGACTCGGAAATAGGCATGGCGAGATAGAAGCAAAAATCTTGAACGAGCGTTCAGAAAGAATTTTCTGATTCTAGCCCGCTGCCGTCAGTTTGCTTCTCCCTGACACAATCTGTTGCGGTTGGCGCATCCCGCGGAATGCCTACTGCCGCTGCGGTCCGTCATTGCCGAAGACTTCCCGCCAGAGGGTTTTGACGGCTTCGCGCTCCGCTTCGGCCATGTCGAGAGGAACCCTCGCGGGGACGCCTTCGCCGGCATTAAGCCTGATCTCGTGCTGAAGCGCCCGGTAGCGGCGGTAGGCGAGAACCGCCTTCGCCGCGGACGCCTCATCAATGAGGCCGAGCCGGGCGCACATTTCGAGAAGCAGGATGTTGCCGAAGTTGTTAACGAGCTCCGGAAATTCAGCGCTCCAGCCGAGCACGAGGTACTGCACGATGAATTCAACGTCCACCATGCCGCCGCGGTCGTGCTTCAAGTCGAAAAGACCGCTTGAATTCGGATGCCCCTCGAGCATCTTCGCCCGCATGGCGCTCACCTCAACCTTGAGTGCATCGCGGTTGCGGGGTTCCCTGAGAATTGCCACGCGCTCCGCCTCAAACTTGCGGCCGAGGTCCGGGTCGCCCGCGACAAAGCGGGCGCGCGTCAGCGCCTGATGCTCCCAGAGCCAGGCGCCGTTGCCGTCCACGTTGCGCTGATAGCGAGAAAACATGTCGAAGGAAGAAACGGCGAGTCCGTTCTCTCCGTTGGGCCTCAGCCTCAGGTCGACGTCGAAGAGCTTCCCGGACGATGTCTGCACGGTGAGCGCGCTCATCATCCGGCGCACAAGACGGCTGTAGAGCGCATCCGATTCCGGATCGGGATCGTCGCAAAGGAAGACGAGATCAAGGTCGCTCTGATACCCGAGTTCCTTCCCCCCGAGCTTCCCGTAGCCGATCACGGCGAATTTCGGCGGCTCCTCGGGGTGCTTCGGCAAACTCGCCCATGCGAGATCAAGCACTTCCGCAATCACGGCATCAGCGAGTGCGGAAAGCTGGTCTGCAAGGCGCTCCACGGCGAACCATCCGTCGAGATCCGCCACCAGCAGGCGGAACACCGCGCCGTGGTGCGCATCGCGCAGGTAATTCATCTGCCGCTCCTGGTCGCCTTCGGCAGACACGAGCTGCTCATGGAGATTCTCCTGCCAGCCGCTCCAGTCGACCGGGGTGAAGTCGTCCATTTCCGAACTTCTCGAATCGACAAGCTCATCGAGCACAATGGGATGGCGCACGACGTAGTCCGCACTCCAGCGGCTTGCCGCGAGCACGCGGCCGACGCGTGCTGCCGCGGAAGGATACTGATAAAGAAGCGCCGCATAGGTCGAGCGTCCGGCGATCGCCTCAAGGAGACGCAGGTAGCGCGAAAGCTCCTCGGCGCTCGAAATCACCCGGGTGCCGGATCGTTCAATCCATTCGGGGCACTTTTCGACGACAAACTGCACGAGCCGCCGCATGCGCGTGCGCGCCTCTTCGGAAAGGACGAGCGCGCGTCTGCCGCTCACGAGCGAAAGAATGCGCGAGGAGAGCTCGCCGCTTGAATCGCCGTAGCCCAGATCGCCAAGCAGCTTCTCAAGCATTTCGGGCGCTCTCGGCGATCCGTCCGCCCAGCCTGCCGGCCAGCGATCTGCATCTTTGGCTTCCGATTTTTCGGCATTCACCTGAAAAACGCCGTCGAAAGTCTTCGCCACATACTCGCGCACGCGCTCGATTTTCGACCAGAGCTCAGAGGGTTCCATGCCGAGGAGGCCGGCCGCGCGCTCGAGCGTCTCTCCCTCGCGCGGCAGCCACTGCGTCTGCTGATCGTCGACGTACTGCAGCGCATGCTCGACATCGCGCAGAAATACGTAGTATCCGGAAAGCGCATCTGCAGCCTCCGCCGTGAGCGCGCCCGCACGGGCGAGCGCCTCGATCATCGGGAGCGTTGAGCGGCCGCGCAGCGTCGCATCGCGCCCGCCGCGGATCACCTGAAGCGTCTGAACAATAAATTCGATTTCCCGGATTCCGCCGCGTCCAAGCTTCACGTTGCAGCCTTCCCGCGAACGCGCAAGCTCCCTGCGGTCCGTTTCCGCGCGCACGAGTTCATGCAGCTTCGTAAGCGAGCTGATGGCGCTGAAGTCAAGATATTTGCGGAAAACGAAAGGCTGAACGAGGGAGCGGATGTAGCGCGATTCCGTCTCAAACTGCTCGGGCGTAGAAAATACCGGACCGCTCACGATCCGGCCCTTCAGCCATGCAAAGCGCTCCCAGTCGCGTCCCTGCGTGTAGAGATACTCCTCGAGCATGTCGGCCGAGCAGACGATCGGACCGGCGTCGCCGTTGGGCCTCAGGCGCATGTCGACGCGGAAAACGAACCCGGGGCCCTCCGGGTCATTCAAGGCCGGAATGATCCGCCGCGCGAGCCGCGCATAAAACTCGTCGACCGTCACGGACCGGCGGGCATTGGGGAATTCCGCCGTCGGCCGCGTTTCGCCTTCGTCGCCGTAAAGAAAAATAAGGTCGATGTCGGAAGAGACGTTGAGCTCCCGGCCGCCGAGCTTGCCCATGCCGACGACGAGCAGATCCTGCGGGACGCCTTCGGCATTCATCGGCACGCCCCAGCGCTCGGCGAGCTCGCGCCCGTGAACGCGCACCACAGCCTGAATCGATTCCTCCGCAAAGATGGTCATCGTATCGACCACTTCATGGAAGCCGCAGGCGCCCGTGGCATTTCGTCCGATGAGGGTAAGCATGATGTCGCGGCGAAGCTTTCTGAGCGCAAGCGAGAGTTGTTCGCTGTCAGCTGCCCGGAGAATCTCCCCGCGGATGCGTTCGCGCGACCAGGGCTCTGCAGCCAGTGCTTCAAACCGGGCAAGCTTCTCCGCTTCGTCGTCGCCCGGCACCATGGCCTTGAGCGAGCGCGATGCAAAGAGCGAAAGTTCGGCAGCTTCCCTCAACGTCGGCCTCGTCATATTTTTCTCCTTCTGGCAAGAAGCGCGTGTATCTGCAATTCTACGTTTCGATTTGACAAACCTTGCAGGCGCGGCGCCGTGCTAACGTTTCGAGTGGCATTTCCCTCAACCCTGAAGCGATTCTGCAGTGCGCCCCGAATCCCCCTATCGCGAAGCTCAGACCGGACATTCTTCCTCCCTGAGAAAATGGCTCGGGAGAGCGGGCTGGTTTTTGCTCGCGATTTGGTTCATAGCCGGGTCGGCAATCGTTTTCTCGCGCTGGTTCTTCACGACGCAATTTCCGAAGCACCTCAGCCAATATGAGGCGATGCTCGGCGAAGCAACCGGCATTGACGTAAAGGCGGGCCGTCTGCAGACAGGCTTCACGCTGCTGCGCCCCGTCATCACGCTCGAGGATGTCGCGCTCTCGCGCAGAAACGGGCCGGTGTCGCTCCATCTCCCGAAAGTTCAGGCCGAACTTGCCTGGAGCTCCATCTGGCATCTGGAGCCCCGCTTTCAGACGCTCATCATCTCTGCGCCTACATTTAATGTAAGGCGTTTGAATGAAAAGACTTTCAATATCGGCGGCTTTACGCTCGACGTCGGCGGCGCGGCAGAACCCGCTTCCTCCGGCGAAGCATCCCGCAAGACCGATATTCCGGCCCTCACGTGGCTACTGAGCCAGGGGCGGATCCTGATTGAGAACGGAACCTTCCGCTATACGGACGAAACGCTGCCGGAGCCGCTGCCGGTTGCCGTCAACCGCGCGAACATTGCTTTCGAACAGAGGCTTTTCGACTACCGGGCGTCGCTTTCGGGCATTCTCCAAACGGACGGCATTGCGAGACCCTTTGATCTGCGCGCACGGCTTGAAAAGAACATCTTCTCAGAGAAGGCTGATCCCTTCACCTGGAAGGGAGAGGCTTATGCGGATTTTGCTCGCGTCGACTTCGCGCGCATCATGCAGCGCATCGGCTTCGCAAATGTCGTGCGCACAGGATCGGGCGCCGCGCGCACGTGGATCAGCTTTGACTCCGGGCGCATCACTCGGCTCCTCTCCGACATCAACCTTTCCCGGGTTCGCGCTCAGATTGCGCCTGAGCTCGAAAAACTCAATCTCTCGAGTCTTTCCGGCCGCGTCGAATTCTCTGAAGATGCCGGCGGGATGCACTTCCGCGCCGATCGTCTTGCCTTTCAGCACGGCCTCAGCGGCTCGCGCTTCGGTCCGGCCACAATTACCGCCGACTGCGCGAAGAACGCTGCCGACGACGTGAGTTCATGCAATTTCGGTGCATCCGAGGTCTCCATCGGAACGCTCGCCAAAATTGCCTCATCGCTCCCGCTGCCTCACGACGCGCTCGACTTTCTCTCCGAGCGTCCGATCTCGGGCATCCTCCAGGAAGCGAGCGCCTCATTTCACAGCGACTATAAAAATCCGAGCAACTGGAGCTTCGCGGGGGTCTTCCGCGGCATCACGGTTCCTCCGGGAGAGGACGGGCTCCCCGGCATACGGAACCTTTCCGGCTCCGTCCGCACCGATACGCCGGGCGAATTCGACATCACGCTCGACATGCATTACGGCGCGCTTTATTTCCCCGGCGTCTTCAGAAATCCGCAGCTCAACGTGACGAGCCTGACGGGCCGGGTGAAGGCATCCATTCATTCTGAGGTCAATCTGGCCTTTGAAGACATTAAGGTCGCCAACGACGATCTCGCCGCGCGGGCTGAGGGAACCTGGAAAAATTCCGGCGGCGCGGGCTCGATCGACATTTCGGGTTCGGTCGAGCGCGGCATCGGCACCTCCGTCATCAAGTATCTTCCCAACGTTATCGGCGATCCGGCGCTCGACTACGTCGAGGCTGCAATCATGGGAGGCCGCATTACGGGCGGCAGATTCGTCGTCCGCGGACCACTCGATGCCTTCCCCTGGGACGGCTGGAATCCGGCCGAGGGGGAATTCCGGATTGAGGGCGATGTCGCTGACGGCTCCATGGACTTCATGCCGACGCGCGAAAGGACGAAGGACGGCAAAGCCTGGGTCCGGGGCGGAGAGTTCCCGGTGCTCAACCGCGTCGGCGCGCATCTTGCCTTTGTCGGCAACCGGATGACCATCACAGGAAATTCCGCGAAGTGCGGCGCGCTCTCGGCAACAGACGTCAAGGTTGAAATCCCGTCCTTTGTTTCCAATCCGCCGCTCCTTACGGTTGACGGAAAAATCACGGGCGATTTCGGCGAAGCGCTCGGCTACCTTGGAAGAGCCGGATTCCTCGCTGATCTGATCGGAAAGCCCTTTGAGAAATCCCGCGGAAGCGGCGCAACTGAGGCTGTCCTCTCGCTCAGGGTTCCGCTCGGGAACGGCGCTACCGAATATTCGGTCGACGCAGCGCTCTCTCAGGGAACCTTCGCTTATCAGCCGTTCCTCCCGGAAGTGAAGAACCTTTCCGGAAAACTCACCGTGTCCTCGAAAGGCATTTCCACGCCTCAGGTTTTCCGCGGCAGCACCGCAGCCGGCCCCGTCACGGCATCGGCGCAGTCGGATAAAAACGGCGTCACGCTCGACATTCACTCAGGGGCGATCCCTGAGGATCTGCAGAGGCTCGTAGATGCCGACTGGGTCACTCCCTGGTTCGGCGCGCTCTCCGGAAAAACTGAAGTACGCACCCGCGCCACGATTCCCTGGGATTCAAAAAAGCCTCTCAGAATTGAAGGCGAATCTTCCCTTGAGGGGCTCGCGAGCGAACTTCCCGAACCTCTCGGGAAATCAGCTCAGGCAAAAATTCCCGCCAAATTCATCTATGAGCACGACGGGACTCATGCCTCGCTCTCGGTCTCGGCTTCGCCCCTCATGAATCTGAATTTCGGCTGGCAGGGAGAGAAGCTCTCGCGCGGCTACATCGGCCTCGGCGCCCCCATGAGAAGCGTCGCTTCGGGTCTCGAAGCCGCAATCCGCACCGAAAAGCTCGACCTCACGCGATGGACTGAGCTTTGGGAAAAGCTGCAGAAGCCGACAGCAGCGCCGCAAAGGGAAGCTTCTGCGGCGGGCGCCGTCCCCGACATTTCCAAGCTCGACTTCTATGCGGGGAACGTCACCTGGAAGGACCAGTCGCTCGGCACAATCGACGGCGTCTGGCGGCAGCTTCCCGGCCTATGGCATCTGCGGGTTCACAGCGACATGGCGATGGGCCAGGCCGAATATGCCTATGAAACGACGAATGCCGCGCCGAGGCTCACCCTCAAGCTCAACAGCCTCCGCCTTCCGGAAATCGCTGAAGACAAAACGACGTCTGTTCCCACAGGCACCGGAACGCTGCCGCTTTCGGCCGCAGTACCCCCGAAAAACAATTCGGGCATTGCCGGCGCGCTCGAAAAACTTCCTCTTCTGCCCGATCTGCGCATCGTGATTGATGAACTTGTCTACGGAAGAAGAAATGTCGGAAAGCTCGAGGTCTCTGCCGACAACCGGGTCGCACCTGAGGGCGGGCGCGACTGGACGCTCAACGCGCTCACGATCCGCAATGCGGGCGGCACGCTCACGAGTTCAGGCCGCTGGCACCGCGTGAGCATGGACGACCCGGGCCGCTCGACGCTTAATTTCGTCATTGATGTCAAGGACGCCGGAAATGTTCTTTCGAGCCTCGACATCAAGGGCGTTCTCCGGGAAGCTCCCGGCGAAGCAAAGCTCAATCTTTCCTGGATCGGCCGTCCAAGCGGCTTCAACCTTCAGACGCTCTCAGGCGAGGTATCCGCTCATACGGGTGCCGGGCAGCTCCTTCAGGTTGAGCCCGGTGCCGGGCGTCTGCTCTCTCTCCTTTCGATGCAGCATCTGCTCAGGCGGCTCACGCTCGACTTCCGCGACGTCATCTCACAGGGCTTCCGATTCGATTCCTTCTCCACCAGTTCCGAGATTGAGAACGGCGTCATTCACGTGAAGCGCACCACTATAGCCGGAAGCGCGGCAACGGTAGTGACGTCGGGCGACGTCGATCTCGTCAACAACATCCTTGACCTGAAAGCGCTCGTTCTTCCGAGCATCAATGCCGAGGGCGCTTCGCTCGCGCTCGCCATTGCCAACCCTGCCGTCGGCCTCGGCACGCTCCTCGCGCAATGGGTGCTGAAGGACCAGATATCAAACTTCCTCTCCACGGAATATGAGGTCAAGGGGTCGATCGACGACCCGACGATCGAGAAGATTCCCTTTGCGCAGCGTCAGGCAGGATCCGGCACGCAGCGGCGGAATCCCTGAAAAAATCATGTCAGACTCTCCGGCCATTCTTGCGCTTACGCGCCGCATCGCCTCGGGCGCGCCCGTATTTCTCTTCTTTTCAGGGAGCTGGTGCGGCGCCTGCCGCGCCATGAAGCCGCTCTTCCTTGAGGCCGCCCGAACCCATGCAGGCGAAGCCGAATTCGCCGTCGCCGATATCGAGGAGGCAAGCTATCTCGCCGCCGACTGCGGCGTGTCCTCGCTTCCCGCCATCGTCTTCTTCAGGGACGGCGATGATATGGACATGCTCGCAGGACGCTTCTCCAGAGGAGAGCTAGAGGCTTTCATTTCCCGCATGCTTCCCTGATCCGCTCTCAAATGCCGCCTTACTCCGGCAAACCCGCGCAGACTGCAGGATAATGTCGGGATTCACTCATTCAGACGGAAAAGAAGTGTTCAGTCCCTTCAAGCTGATGACTCCGATCGTGTGGCTTACGCGCCTTCTCGTTGGCGCCTATCCGCACTGGCAGGGCTGCGCCCCATCGCCGAAGCAGCGCATCTACTTCGCCAACCACACGAGCCACCTCGATACCATCGTGATCTGGGCTTCTCTCCCCCCGGCGCTTCGCCGGCACGTGCGCCCGGTCGCGGCTAAAGACTATTGGGAAAAAGGCCTCCTCAGGCGCCGCATCGCGCTCGATGAACTCCACTGCGTGCTGATCGACCGTCGCCGCACCGAGCACTCGAACCCGCTCGATCCGCTGCGCGAAGCCCTGCGTCAGGGAGACTCCCTCATCATCTTCCCTGAAGGCACCCGGCGGCCCCAGCCGCTGCCGAGCCCCTTCAAATCCGGCATCTGGCACCTGATGACCGAATTCCCGAATGTCGAATTCATCCCGGTCTACATTGAGAACCTGCACCGCGCCATGCCGAAGGGCGTCCTGATTCCCGTACCCACCGTCTGTTCGGTGCGCTTCGGGGCTCCGGTCGAGCATTCGCCCCAGGACCTCAAGGAAGATTTCCTCAACCGCGCGCGCGACGCCGTTATTGAACTGTCAAAAGCATGAGACTCGGTTTCACCATTCAGGAGGCGTACACCTTCCTCTTCTTCGGACTGGTGCTGCTCGCGGCGCTCGGCACCTTCTATGTTTCCTGGGCGCTTGACCGGGCTACAGAACCCGAGCGCCAGCAGAGGCTGCGCGCCGTGAGCTCGCGCCTGCGCATGGCCTGGTGGCTGATCGTCGTCTTTACGATCGCCTTCCTTCTCGGGCAGCCCGCGCTTCTCGTCTTCTTCGCCTTCATCAGCTTCTTCCTGCTGAGGGAATTCATCGCCATTACGCCGACAAAGCCCACGGACCACTACGCGCTCGTGGTTGCCTTCTATCTGGCGATTCCGCTTCAGTACCTTGCGATCGGGTTCGATCAGCCCGAGATCTACACGCTCTTCATCCCGGTCTATCTCTTCCTGGTGCTGCCGGTGATCATGGCGTTCTCGCGCGACACGGACCGCTACCTCGAGCGCGTCGCCAAGGTTCAATGGGGCCTCATGCTCTGCGTCTTCTGCCTTTCGCATGCGCCGGCAATCGCCATGCTTGACCTGACGCGCTACGGCTCCTCCGGCCCGCTTCTCATGCTCTTCTTCCTGCTCGTGATCTTCGTTTCCGACCTCACGAGCTCGATTGCGAGCTCCATGCTCGGCGGCAGAACGCTTCGCTTCAACATGAACCGCACGGTTGTCGGCAACGTGATCGGCGGTCTGGGCGGCATCATCGCGAGCGCGCTCATGTTCTGGATCACGCCCTTCCGCTTCTGGCAGGCGCTCCTCATGGCGCTTGCCGTCGTGATCGCCGGCGTTCTCGGCGACATGGTCTTCAACTGCGTCCGCCGCAGCATGGGCGGAGAACGGCTTGCCGGCGAAGGCGACATCTACATCACGCGCGGGCTCCTCGCCCGCCTCGCGCCCATCACTTTTGCCGCACCGGTCTTCTATCACCTGACGACGATCTTCTTCATTACCTATAAGGACGTCTTCTAAGGAGCCATTGCGCAGAACGCAAAAAAGCCCGCTTCCGGAATTTCCTGGAGGCGGGCTTCTTTTTTGCCCCGGGAACCGGACGTGCGGCTCCTCAGGGTTCAAAGACCATCAGCGGCGGCGCTGCTGGCCCTGGGGCGCCGGAGCGCGGCCCTCAATATGACGGAAGGTAATGCGGCCCTTCGTGAGGTCATACGGCGAGAGCTCAAGCGAGACGCGGTCGCCGGCGAGAATGCGGATGTGGTGCTTGCGCATCTTGCCGTTGGTGTAAGCGATGAGTTCGTGACCGTTGTCGAGCTTCACTCGGTAGCGGGCGTCCGGGAGCACTTCCAGGACCTGACCCGACATCTCAATGAGATCTTCCTTTGCCATATGAATCCATGTGTATGGGGAAACGTAAATCCCGGCATCCTGAAGCAGAACCTCTCCCACCGGGAAAGTCGCCCATGCCGGACATGCTTCTGCGCTCCTGCCATTCAAAAATGAATGGGTAATGCGCCAAGCAACTTCTTTGAAGCGCAGGATTTTACACCTACCATTTGCAAATCTGCGATTCTTGGGCGAATTTTTCACTTCCTTCCGTCCAAAAATCTTCTGCGCGCCGAACAGGCAGTAATCCTCCTTAAGAACTAGAAAATCGCCGCGAGGTAATATTCTTTTCGTACCCCTCGGGCTTCGAGGCTTTTTCCGACGCCCCGGAGCGCACGATTCGGTCAGCTTTCCGGCCGCACCATGCAATTTCCAAGCGCCTCACCAGGAAGCCAGGCGGCACACCCTCAGAAGATTTGGCGGGTACGGGTCTTGCCTCTGAACCCCATGAGCTCGACTCCTGCACCATTGTCTTTTCAGCGAAAGCAATTTATCGGAGCAAAGGAATAATCCTATGAAGTCAGTCCTCGTTCTTTACCACAGCAATTCCGGCCACACCGCCCGCATTGCGCGCCGCATCTGGGAAACGGTCATTGCCGAAGGCAATCAGGCTGATCTGATGTGCGTCATGGAAGCGGATCGCGAAGGGATTGACTGGAACAAATACGATCTCGTGATCGTCGGCGCTCCGGTTTTCTACGGCAAGTTCAGCCGTCAGCTCGTGGCCTTCGTCAATCGCTTCAAGTCCGTTCTGGATGCCAAGGCGACGAGCTTCTTCTCGGTCTCTGTCGTCGCCCGCACGCCTGCCAAGTGCACGCCTGAAGGCAACGTCTATACGCGCAAGTTCCTCCAGGGCAATCCCTGGAAGCCGAAGGATGCGCACTGCTTTGCCGGCAAGGTCGACTACCCGAACTGGGGCTGGCTCGACACCAAGATGATCCAGATGATCATGAAGATGACGAAGGGCCCGACGGAGCCGACCGCCATCATCGACTACACCGACTGGAAGGACGTCGAGGACTACGCCCGTCACTGCCTGACGCTTGAAGCCTGAGAATCCTCTGGCGCAGAACGCCCTTGAGGCGGAATCACCGCAAATGCCGGCCCATTTGATTCGGGTTATCCCCGAAGAGAAGGCCGGTATTTTGCATTCTGACGGAGAGTTTTTGTCGCGCTAATCGACTACACTGCGCTCCACCCTGATTTTTCTAAAAATTGCCCATGTCCGATTTCCTTTGGTACGGCGCCTATCCTGCCGGCATTCCTCACACCATTGATCCTGACAGCATCGCCAACATCCCGGCGATTCTCGATGCTGCGGCAAAGAAGTTCCCGAAGCGCACGGGCTACACGAACCTCGGCGCCAACCTGAGCTACGCCGATGCGGAAAAGCGCTCCAAGGAATTTGCGGCCTATCTGCAGTCGCTCCCGGAGCTGAAGCCCGGCGACCGCGTCGCCGTCATGATGCCCAATCTCCTGCAGTACGTTGTTGCGGTCTTCGGCATCCTGCGCGCGGGCATGACGGTCGTGAACATCAACCCGCTCTATACGGCGCGCGAAGTTCACCATTCGCTCAAGGACTCCGGCGCCAAGGCGATCGTGATCATCGAAAACTTCGCCCGCACGCTTGAACAGGCCGTCCCGGGAACGAGCTGCACGCGCTTCATTCTGACGGGCGCCGGCGACATGCTTTCCTTCCCCAAGCGCGAGATCGTCAACTTCATGATCCGCCATGTGAAGAAGATGGTTCCGGTCTACAAGCTTCCCGGAGCGGTGAACTTTCGCGATGCGCTTTCGATCGGCCGCTCTGCCGGCTTCAGGCCCGTCGACGTGAAGTCCTCCGACCTTGCCTTCCTTCAGTACACCGGAGGAACGACCGGGGTCGCCAAGGGAGCGGAGCTCACGCACCGCAACATGATCGCCAACGTCCTTCAGGTGAGCGCCTGGATTTCGCAGCGCTTTAAGGAAGGCGAAGAAACCGTGCTCACGGCGCTGCCGCTCTACCATGTCTTCTCGCTCACGGCGACCATGGTCTTTACGCACTGGGCCGCCGAGATGGTGCTCATCACCAACCCGCGCAACCTCGATTCCCTTGCCGGCGAATGCGTGAAGCACGATGTTTCCGTCATCATCGGCGTCAATACGCTTTTTGCCGCGCTGCTTCGCAACCCGGTCTTCAAGCGCGCGAAGCTGAAGCGCCTCAAGCTCACCTGCGGCGGCGGCGCTCAGGTGCAGAAAGTCGTCGCCGAAGAGTGGCTCGCCCAGACCCAGTGCCCGATTCTCGAAGCCTACGGCCTCACGGAATGCAGTCCGGCCGTCTGCGGAAACATCCCGGGGGCGCCCTGGGACGGCTCTGTCGGCGTGCCGATTCCGTCCACTGAAGTTTCGATCCGCGGCGACGGATTCCGCGATCTCGGCTTCTGCCCGGAAGGAGAGGATCCCGCGCCCTATACCGGCGAAATCTGCGTGAAGGGCCCGCAGGTGATGCGCGGCTACTGGAAGAAGCCCGAGGAAACCGCCGGCGTCATTCGCGACGGGTGGCTCAGAACCGGCGACGTCGGTCATATGGACCATCGCGGCGTCGTCTACATCACCGACCGCAAGAAGGACATGATCATCGTTTCGGGCTTCAATGTTTACCCGAACGAAGTCGAGAACGTCATTGCCGCCATGCCGGGCGTCCTGGAAGTGGGCGTCACCGGCGTCTCGTCGCCGAAATCCGGCGAAACGGTGAAGGCCGTCATTGTGAAGAAGGATCCGGCGCTCACGGAAGAAGACGTGAAGAACTGGTGCCGCAAGGAACTCACGCGCTACAAGGTTCCTCACGTGATCGTCTTTGTCGAAAGCCTCCCGAAAACGCCTGTAGGGAAGATTCTCCGCCGCGAATTGAAGGATCTTTAATTCCTTCAACGCTGAAGCATTTAAGGAAACGGCCGTACGCCTCAGATAGAGGCGCACGGCCGTTTGTCGTGTGCCCGGCATGGGCGATTTCTATAGGGTGAAAGTCC
>UMGZ01054908.1_pt1 | contig 114745 bp, 93 predicted proteins | sample 1965421 | NCBI WGS metagenome assembly UMGZ01 (sample SAMEA4836087, study PRJEB28245) | human gut metagenome | biome: gut microbiome; material: fecal sample | place: Denmark | collected 2008
ATTAATCAGAATTCTGTTGCATTTGCAAGTTGAATTCAGCTTTGACGAAACAACGGCTCAATGAAAGTCTCAATAATCACAGCGACATACAACAGTGCATGCACCCTGACCGACACGATAGAAAGCATCATCAGTCAGGATTATCCCAACATCGAATACATTATTATCGACGGATGCAGCACTGATGGGACGTTGGATATCATCAAACACTACGAACACCACATCACCAAGTATATCTCAGAACCGGACAAAGGCATATACGACGCCATGAACAAAGGCATCCAGATGGCCACAGGAGAGGTCGTCGGTATCCTCAATTCAGACGACTTCTTTGCCCGCAAAGACGCTATATCCCTTATTGCCCGCGAATTTGAGAAAGACAAATACCTAGACGCCGTTTACGGTAACCTATATTACGTAGATGGCAAAGACACTGACAAGGTTATCCGTTTCTGGAAAAGTAAGGAATTTTCACCCCACGCTTTCTATCACGGATGGCATCCTGCTCATCCCACGTTCTACGTCAAAAAGGAGATTTACGAAAAATATGGTCTTTATGACCTTAGGTTTCCACTATCTGCCGACTTTGAATTGATGCTCAGGTTCTTCGAGTGTTGCCGGATTCATACACACTTCATAGACGCAATCTTGGTGAAGATGCGCATCGGCGGCACAACGAGCAAAAACATCCTGCCCGTACTCCGCGGCATCGGACAATGTAAACGAGCCTTCCGCGTGAACGGCCTGCGACCTCCCCTGCTTTATCCAGCTTACAGGCTTCTCCCAAAACTCTTCCAGTTTGTAACCTGCCCCAAAAAGTAACGGGCAAACAAGCATTCCGCTACGTCCGCATCGAATCTGTGAACGTGAAGACTTGTGACTGCGACAAGAAAAACGATCGCAGTCATCGTTTTTTCTATCATTACTCCCGCTTGTTCTGTCGGTTTTCCCGTTTCCCTTTCCTGTCATTTAAGGAATTCATTGGTATTGGCGGCCATGAAGCATGGACAGCCAATACTTGCAGCCTGCTGATCCGAACATCGCCGACGGCAACGTTGAAACAAAATAAAGCGGGACACTCAATAGAAGAACATCCCACCTAAACCTTTCATAAGCGTCACGATTAACGCACGCTTATCATGATTGTGGACCAGGAGGGAATCGAACCCTCGTCCAAACGGGGAAACAATGCGCTTTCTACATGCTTATCTCCGTTTTGATTTTCGAGTGTAAGCCCGACCGGAGCCACTTACTCACACCTTATCTCCTGAAAACTTCATTCCAGACACGGAGCTGTCTGAAACTATTTCCGATTTATCTGCACCACTGGATCAAAACGCTTCGGAACCACAGCTTTTGAGTGATGTCTCGTCCTCCCACCTTGTGAGAAGATAAAGCTAATCTACTGTACTTCGATTAAGCAGCGAGAGCGTACTTGTTTTCGCCAGTTAAATTTTTGATAGCCGAGATTAAAGTGCCAACTAACAACGCACTGCATGCTTACGCACCCTTTCGGCCCGCTGTCAAATCCAGTCTGGCCCTAAATGTCTTACATTTTCGCGCAAAATTACGAATTCTATTTCTATTCACACGAATTTTCCTCAAAGATATTCTCAACCTTCCCTGAATGAATCTAAAAAAATTCCCGCCCCCGGATCTGGGAACAGTGAAACTGCCGGACAGCTCTACATAAATCAAACTACCACCACAACAAGTCGGGAACAAACAGCTGCACCTTAAAACATGCGTTCAGAAACAAGTTTTTCTCTTCTGACGAATTCACACAATCCGAGCTATACGAAAAACAACCTCACAACAATCATACACGTATGACTTCAAAAGAGAAAAAGAGGAGAAACTTTTCATCATTAAGTCACAAAATAAGCACGTAAAATCAAAGGAAATACCGTTTTGACGATTGAAAAAAACGCCTTATCTTTGCAATAAAATTTCAAATTCTCTGTTTTATAAAATATAACAATTCACAAAAGTGTAACTTTTAGAGAATAATCATGCTATATATGTCAATGAACCGGAGATGCAATGTGGCAGAAATAGAGGACGCTATGAACATCACGCAAAGAGCGATGAAGCGCATCTTTGACATCATGGCGTCTTCAATCGGGCTGATTGTCTGCTCTCCGGTTTTTCTTGCTGTCGCAATTGCCTTGAAATGGAAAGAAAAAGGCTCCATCATTTTCAAGCAAGAGCGCATCGGTTATGGCGGTGAACCATTTTACATTTATAAATTCCGAACCATGCGCATAGATGCGGAAGTTCAAGGACCGCAATTGGCCTGCAAGGAAGACGACAGGCTGACACGTACAGGCAAATTCCTACGCGAGCATCATTTAGACGAACTTCCCCAACTTTGGAACGTACTTAAAGGCGATATGTCGATGGTCGGCCCTCGCCCCGAACGGCAATACTTCATCAATCAAATCATGAAACGCGATTCCAGGTATATCTTCATTTTCAAGATGAAGCCTGGCGTGACTTCCGAAGCCACACTCTATAATGGCTACACAGATACCATGGAAAAGATGTTAGACCGCCTGAACATGGATCTCAACTACCTGCAAACACGCTCCCTTTGGGGAGATTTCGTCATATTAGCCAAAACCGCATTTTCCATTATTAACGGCAAAAAGTTCTGATGAACCTGAACATAAAACGGTGCGCCCTACTTGCCGCGCTCGCATGTACTTTATCTTTTGGCGCTCATGCCCAATCTTCCATGACCGATGAACAGGTCATGGAGTTTGTCATTAATGAGAACGCCAAAGGAACTTCGCAACAACAGATTGTCACAAAACTCATGCAACAAGGCGTCGATATCCAACAGATACGACGAATCCGTGAGAAATACGAGAAAGAACATAAGGGAGACGTGCTTGGCGCCAAAGATCTCACCGGGAAAAATGCTGTCGAAAGCAGGCTGCGGCAGAACAACGGCGACAAAAAAGATGATAAGCTGGAAAATGCAGAAAATTACAGACGCCGCGTCATCCAAGAGAAAGAAGAAGAAGGCATCATGAGTGACCGCCGGAAACGGCTGCTCCAACAACGAAAAGAAGACGATTATCTAGATGGACTCGACTTCGTGCTTCCCGACTCAATGGAACTGTTCAACGACATCATGAGTGAACGCGAACAAGACAAGAACAAGAAAATCGTTTTCGGACGCAACATATTCAACCAGAAGTACCTGTCCTTCGAACCGAACATGAACATCGCGACACCGTCCGACTATCGTCTCGGACCGGGTGATGCCGTGTTCGTCGATGTTTGGGGTGCCTCGCAAAAAACATTTTCCAGCACCGTATCGCCCGAAGGGACTATCGACCTCGAAGGGTTTGGCCCCATACAAGTCAGCGGGCTGACCGTGGAGGAAGCTAACCGACTTATCAAGACCACATTGGGTCAACGATACAGCAACTCGAACGTAAAATTATCCGTAGGACAGACGAAGACTATTACAGTCAACGTAATGGGCGAAGTCGTCGCACCGGGAACATATACGCTGTCTGCCTTTGCTACGGTTTTCCACGCCCTCTATATGGCGGGCGGGACGAACGAAATCGGCACACTGCGCGACATCAAAGTATATCGCAACAACAAGCTCGTCACCACAGTCGACATCTACGACTACATCCTCAATGGAAAATTAAGCGGGAACATACGTTTAGCTGCCAACGACGTCATTGTTGTCGGTCCTTACGACTGTCTTGTCAATATCACCGGCAAAGTGAAACGGCCAATGTACTATGAGATGAAACGCTCTGAAAGTGTTGCAACACTTTTGAAGTATAGCGGCGGATTCACTGGCGATGCCTACCAAGACTACATCCGCCTCATCCGCAAGAACGGAGGAGAATACGCCATTTTCAACATAGGCGAGTTTGAGCGCGGAACGTTCCACTTGGCAGACGGAGACTCTCTTTCCGTGGATTCCGTGCTTCCACGCTTTAAGAACATGGTAGAAGTGAAAGGAGCTGTGAGACGACCGGGAATGTACCAGATGGACGGAACAGCCAGCACCGTACGCCAGCTACTGAACTTGGTTGGCGGTGTAACCGAAGACGCATTCCTGACCCGCGCCGTAATGCACAGACGGAAAGCAGACCGGACATTGGAAGTACTGGCTATCGATATCGAGGGAATTCTGAGCGGTTCTGTATCAGACATTGCACTACGCAACGAAGATGTACTATTTATCCCCTCACTAAAAGATGCACAAGAAGAACGGACCTTGACTATCTATGGTGAAGTCATTTATCCGGGTGTTTACCAATATGCCGACAATACGACGATTGAGGATTTCATCTTGCAAGCTGGAGGACTCACAGATGCAGCCTCTATCATGAAAATCGACGTTTCACGACGAATCAAGAATGCAAAAGCCACACAGAGCAACAAAACCATTGCCCATACTTTCTCTTTCTCTCTTAAAGACGGCTTTGTCATCGAAGGCGAACCCGGTTTCGTACTTCAGCCTTTCGACGAAGTATTTGTCAGAAAGAGCCCTGGATATATAGAACAGCAACACATCTTGATTGAAGGTGAAGTTCTCTTCCCCGGAACCTACACGTTGAGTAAAAAAGGGCAACGCCTGAGCGACCTGATTGAGGCTGCTGGCGGCTTAACCACAGATGCCTATGCAAAAGGTGCCCGCTTGGAACGGAAAATGTCGCCGGAAGAAATCCAGAAAAGAGAACAGAACCTGCGCCGCCTTATGCGCGATGAGACAAAAAAGTCCAACGATAGTCTGGATCTTGACTTAGGCAATGTCCGGAGTATCGGTATTGACTTGGACAAAGCTATGCAAAATCCAGAGAGCACAGAATGGAATATCACGTTAGCTGACGGCGACCGCCTAATTGTACCTCAATACTCAAATACGGTGACAATAAACGGCGAAGTAATGTACCCCAACACTGTTGCATTCAAACCGGGGGCCAAACTCAGCTACTACATCAACCAAGCTGGTGGTTACAGCAATTCTGCACAAAAGAAGAAAGTTTTTGCCGTGCATATGAACGGTACTGTCACACAAGTGCGTAAAGCCGAAGATATCCAGCCTGGTTGTGAAATTCTTGTCCCTGCAAAAGTCAAACGTAGCAACGTTTCTACATCTCAGTGGATCAGCATCGGAAGCACAACCGTTTCACTGTTGACCGTCATAGCCGCGATGTTCATAAACAAATGACATGAAGAAAGAACTCAACATCAAGTCGCTTATTGACTCCATCATAAAGAAACACTGGAAACAATATGCCATTATTCTAACCTGCGTATTCATTCTCAGCGCCATATACGCGTTAAGTCTCCCACGGTATTACCAAACAGAGGTACGAATAATTCCGGAGACATCGGCAAATGGTGGCGTTTCACTTCCAGGGAATCTGAGCACCATAGCATCCATTGCAGGAATAAGCACAGCCTCAACCGGACAAGATGCCATCAACCCAGACATTTATCCGGATATCTTCAACTCCACAACATTTGTCCTTGACTTACTGAGCATCAAGGTCAAGCCTGCCGATTCCGCACCTGTAAGTTACTACAAGTACCTTACCGAAGGGCAGAAAAAGCCATGGTGGGCCACGCTCTTTCCGAACAAAAAGAAAGAAAAGCCAGGAAGCGACAAAATCAATCCCAATCACCTGACAAAGGAACAAGACGCGCTCGTTAAAAACATTTCGAATAACATCACTTGCTTTATTAATAAAAAGACAGGGATGATTTCACTCACCGCCCAAGCACAAGACCCGGAAGTATCCGCGCAATTGGCCGATTCAGTAATGGCAAAACTGCAAGAATACATTATTAAATACCGAACGACAAAAGCAAGCAGGGACTTGGAATATGTCAGCAACCTGTATAATGAAGCCAAAGCCAAGTACCTGGCAGCCCAAAAGGCATACGCTGAATTCTCCGATGCCAATCAAGACCTTGTCCTCAATCAATACAGAATAACGTCAGACCGACTGGAAAACGAAATGCAATTGGCTTACAACACATACAGCCAAATGACACAACAGCTCCAATTGGCCCAAGCCAAATATCAGGAACGGATTCCTGCATTTACTGTCATTCAGGATTCCGTTGTTCCCCTCAGACCGGCCGGCCCTAAACGTACATATATCGTGTTCTTCTCTCTATTCTTTACTACGGTATTTGTATCCTGCTATTTCCTCTACAAGGAAATCAAAAGCCACTTCAACCAACCTGCTCCGAAAGCAGAAATAGCCGGACAATAACGAAACAAGTTTCAGCCCTGTGAAACAACCGTCACCCGTAATCACGATAATCACAGTCGTTCGCAATGCTGCACGCGAGATTGAAGAAACATTTCGTAGCGTAGCCGCACTAAAAACGAATGAGATTGAGTATATCGTCATTGACGGACTGAGCGACGACAACACCGTTGAAGTCATAAAGAAATACGCCTCGCACATTGATTATTGGCTCAGTGAAGCCGACAGTGGAATATATGATGCCATGAACAAGGCTTGCCTTCTTGCCCATGGCACTTATGTCATCCACGTCAATGCTGGCGACAAACTTCTCCTTATCCCTCCCATACTTCGATCCGCCCCGGAAAACATTGACATATACTGTGGCCGCGTCGCCACAGAGCAAGGCACAATCATCCCCGCTTGGAATAAAAGTTTATACACACACAACACCATCCCCCATCAAGGATGTTTCTATCGTCGGAAAGTTCTTTTGGAAAGACCATATGACTTGCAGTTCAAGATTTTCGCAGACTATGACCTGAACCTCTGGCTTTTCCGCAACAAAAAGACGGCCGTCATGCTCAACGACACCATTGCTTTCCATTCTGTCGACGGAATATCCAATCAGCCCTGCCATGCCGCAGAGCTTTTCCGTGTCGTACGCCACAATTGCGGGAAATGCGGACAATTCCGATCTTGGATTTATTTCAAACTACAAGGCTTGCAATCACGATGGAAAAGATAAAGTTTCTCATACTTATCGTCCTTTACAAATTGTCGCCAGAGCAATCAGATACGCTGAAATCCCTGTCACAATGCAAGTTGGCAAAAGACTATGCCCGCATTCTCATCCGCGACAACAGCCCGAAAGCCTATGACACAGAGCAACGCCGCACAATGGAAGAAATGCTTGATGGTTTTGCCTTCGAATACCGTCACAATAGGCGGAACGAATATCTGTCCACACTATATAACCAAACCATCCAAGAATTACAGGAAAATGAATACCTCATTCTCTTGGATCATGATTCACAGTTTGACCTGAACTTCTTGGAAGAAACCAAGAAAAGCATTTCCGCCCACCCGGAAATCGATCTGTTCCTACCCCTCATTTACTGCGACAACCAGCTCGTAAGCCCCTCCCGCATGGTATTGTTCAAAGGCAAATATCTGAATTCGGAACCGACTGGAGTCTGCGCGGCACACCACGCCATGGCCATCAACAGCGGCATGGTGATTTCTGGCCGGTATTTGCGAAACAGCTTCCCGGGCTACGATGAACGCTTCCACTTCTATTGCACAGACTGCGATTTCATGTGGAAATACGCCAGGCAACGCACCACATACTGCGTCATACCCTACCGTATTCAGCATTCGTTGGAGTTTTACGGATTCAACGAACCATACGAAAAAAAAGTAAGGCGGTTCCGTGAAATGCGTAATGCGTTCCTCATCGCAATGCGTGACCGCTCCCTGTTCGCCTATTGGCTATGCCATCTCTACATGGACGTATATTCCGTTAAGTTCGCCTTGCAACACCATGACAGGCGTTTTCTCTTCGTGCGCTGACCGCTATGGAAATTGATCACTTTCTCATTCTCTTAGCGCTCAATTGGCCATGGTACGTCCTGTTCCTTGTCTTGTCTACGCTTAGTCTGTTCCCGTTTGCACGACGCTTCACACTCAGCTGGTACGATCCCCTTCGTTACGCCGTCGTCTTTGCCATGCTGGCTAACGCCATACCTCCTTTTCTATGGGTTACGCAACAGATGGCCACCGAAATGCTCATCTACTTCATCCTGTCAGAAACTGCATTCTGGCTAGGGATCGCCACGTTTGTCAGAAAACGGGCGCCGCTATCAGACATAGGAATACACAATGAAGAACATTTTGTATTCTATTTCTTCATTGTGTGCTTCACCCTCTACGTGGCATTCACGCTGTTGTCTTACGTCATGTTCGGCATACCTCTTTTCATGGACAAGAGCCGACTTTCTGTGTTTTCCGGCTCCGGCGGATTCGGTATTTTACAGCGTTTCAATAATTTCTTCTCCTACTTCGTCATCTTCTATATCTTCCACATGCTCCACAAGAAAACACACAAGACGTTCTGCTACCTGAGCATCGTGCTCGTCACCATGTTCTTGATTTTTTCAGGGAGCAAATCTAAATTTCTAATGCTACTGTTCGCTTACTTTGGATATAAATTATTTTATCTTGGTAAGACCCCACACACAAGCAAACGGATCATTATCTACCTCGGCGTAGGTGTGCTCCTCGCCCTGTTCGTCATTTCGTTTCAAGTCAGCCGCCAAGGCGGCGAAGCGTTTGATTCTGTCGTCGCCCTCATCACTCGTTTTGTAGCCTCGGGAGACTGCTATTTTTATGCCTATCCTAACGATGTGTACCAGTCTGTCGAACTGGGAAACAAGTTCCAATACCTCTTTTCCGGCCTGCTAACATCGATGCGCCTTGTCTCATACGAAGACATTTCTCCCTCTATCGGCGTGCAACTCACAGAAATTACGAGGCCCTATTTAGCTGGGGAAAACACCGGACCGAACTCCCGTATGCCGATTCTGAGCTATCTGCTCTTCGGGTGGGGCGGTATTATATTTGCCTACATCGCCGGATGGGTCACGTCGTTCTGCATGTTCCGCCTGCCACGCTTCCTGCCGCACGGCATCATCTTCGGAGCATACATGACCTACCTTTACGCCACCTTTGCGGGCAACGTGACAGATTTCACCATGGGAGTGTCCAACCTCTTCGACATACTGCTCAATTTGGGCTTTATCGTTGTTGTCGTCTATGTATTCACCAGCATGACTTCTGCCTCCAACCACAAAATGCTCGGCGCTTAAAAAATTGCGCCTGTCACATCCTATTTCATGAAATTCGCAGCCTGCTGAGCCACGATGCCAAAATTGAAATTCTGCGTGTTGCTCACCTTCGCAAAGTTGACTGCCACAAGATTTCCATACTCATCCACGACAGGACTGCCACTCGATCCACCAAGCGTAGGGATGGTGTAAAGCAACCGAACGCCGTCCGACTCTTGCGACACGTTGCCACTGGTCAACTGCGCCTTGATACCTTGCGAAGTGCTGGCCAACTGAATGCCTGCATTATAACCTATCATGTACAACGGCTCATTGACCGTTATTTTTCTTTCCTTCTCATCATTTCCGAAGACACGCTTCACTTTCTCCCAAAGGCCTTCCTCCTTTTCGGACTGTCCGGGCAAGGTGAACACATGCGCTGTCGCCGGCGTTTTTTTATCTTTCAGTTGAATCAAGGCCAAGTCGATGTCATCCTTTTCTGAGACTTTGGTCACTACACATCCTTTGAAATCCTTTTCTGAGGCTACATACGTATTGTTGTAAGCAATCCCCAGCTCACAGACACTCTCTATTTTCAGTTCGCTCACATCCATGCTCAAATTTTCCTTCAGCTCTTCCAGCTCGCCGAACTGCCGGCTCAATTCCTGCTGCTGCGCCGTCAGCTGACTGACAGCGGAATAATCCGTGTGGGCATATCCATAGAAATCATAATAAGTACTGTTTTGTATCTGCACCGAAAGTTGGTTGTACTGGTTCGACAGTTCGAGCTGCCGGTATTCTACAACTGTTCTTATCGCTTGGATCAACGAGCGATAGCTCTTCTTGACCTCTGCCGGATCTATCTGCGGAGCTGCCACATGGCGGTTTGTCATGATTTTCCCGTCCTCTGACACGAAGAATCCCGTACCAAACAGCATGTTCCGATTGGCCATGATTTCACTTTGGTCGGCCGTCAAGCCCACCATGTCCTCCCCATCGAGATCCGAAAAGTACAAGTTGCCACCGCCTGGCAGATGAATGGTATAATAATACTCGTTCATGATTAAGACAACCCCCGACGCACACTGCTCGAACAGTTCTTCCGACGTCATCTTCCTTTCACCACAGCTCACCGCGAGGGTAAACAGAACAAATAAGCATACAACCTTTTGCAGTATCGTTCTCATATTGCACCGTATTTAGGACTTTGCAAATAACGTGATTTCTCCCCAAACAAAGAAACAAAACGTTAAAATCTTTTATCCGAACGATAATAAAATCGCGTCGGCGTAACCTAAGTCCAGTTTCACCGACGCGTTGTATGCCGTAGGAAGGCGCAACTCTATTTACGCAGACTTTCTTTCTGCCTCTTTGAATACAAGAGTGAACAGAACCAGTACGAGCAAGGCGAAACCGGCGAAGATGAACCACGATGTTTTCCAGCCTCCTATCTGTGCCTCAGCGGGCACTGCGTAAACGAAATGGTTGACCACGGCCTGTGCTCCAAGCGTTCCGATAGTAGCGCCCAGACCGTTTGTCATCACCATGAAAAGTCCTTGTGCACTACTGCGTATCTTCTCATCGGTCTCCCGGTCTACGAAAAGTGAACCCGAAATGTTGAAGAAATCGAAAGCCACGCCGTAGACTATCATCGAGAGGACGAACATCCACACCCCGTCGCCAGGGTTGCCCAGTCCGAAAAGTCCAAAGCGGAGCACCCACGCCAGCATGGCTATCATCATCACTCGCTTGATGCCGAACCGCTTCAAGAAGAACGGGATCAAGAGAATACAGCAAGTCTCGCTGATTTGTGAAAGCGAGATGAGCGCGTTGGCATGGTTGGCGCCAAACGTATGGGCAAACTCGGGGATTTCCTTAAAGCTCGTGATGAATGGGTTGGCAAAACCGTTCGTTATTTGCAACGACACACCCAACAGCATAGAGAAGATGAAAAAGATGGCCATCCTGCGTTGTTTGAAGAGCAGAAAAGCGCGCAATCCCATCGCTTCGACAAGCGACTTCCCCTTCTTCTCGTGATTCACCGGGCACTTCGGCAGAGTCATTGAATAACCGCCCAAGACGAAACCTATCACTGCCGAAACATAGAACTGCCTGTGACTGCCCTGAATGCCCAGATAGTCTACCAAAAGCATCGAACAGATGAATCCGATTGTTCCAAAGACACGAATGGGCGGGAAGTCGCGCACAGTGTCCAGCCCTGCGCGAGTCAAAGCTGTGTAAGCCACCGAATTAGACAGCGAAAGCGTCGGCATGTAGAAAGCAACACTCACGGCATACAGAGAGAAAAGCGGTCCCATCTCGACAGCGTCGCCCGCACGCTCGGCGTAGCTTCCGGCCATGCACATGAACGCCGCAGCCAGCAGGTGACAGAAGCCGAGCATCACCTGTGCCGGCACCTTACGGTCGGCTACTATGCCGATGAGCGCAGGCATAAAGATTGAAACGATGCCCTGCACTGCATAGAACCACCCAATGTGCGACGCAAGGCCCACGTTGACCAAATAAGTCCCCATCGAGGTGAGATAAGCGCCCCAAACGGCGTACTCCAAATAATTCATCACGACGAGGCGTGACTTCATCACGATATGTGTCATATCTTTTTCGTTTTTCTGTTTTTCCAAATAATCAGTCATGCTTTCCGGTGCCGTGACAGTTTTTTCTGACAGCCGTCCTGTAATTTCTGTCAGCCGACTTGCTTTTCCTCTCGCCGCATTGGTGATTGTCCGTGCGGCAACTGCGTTCACCGGAATAACACATCGGCTTTTGTACAGGTACATGCAAAAAACCGCAAGACCTTGCGGCATCCCGCACGCTGGAAGCAAAAAGCCGGGCTCTCCCTTGCGTGTGCAAATATACGGAAAGGCGGGCGCCGAGACAAGAGAAAACAGGCTTTCTTCTTGGCTTGTTCGGAACACACCGGCATTCGGCGTCCCATCTTAGCCAGAAATCACCCTCTACGCAAGGCGCAGAATTTTTTTCGGCCTTCGGGAACAAAAAAATGCTATTTTTGTGTTACAAAATGCTCCTCCCCTCGTTTCTAAGATAAAAACGCCTCACAAGGAAAACCTCGACAAGCGCCACTATGAGTGAAGAACTGCTACTGAACACGTTCAAAGACATCCACAACCGGTTGTCCCGCCTGTCGGCCCGTTTCCTGAAAAACGAAGACGATGTGAACGACACCTTACAGGAGGCATTCTGCCGTTTGTGGCCCCGACGCGGGTTAATCGGTTCGCGCGAGGAGGCCGAGGCTCTCTCCGTCACGACAGTGCGCAACCTCAGCATCGATGCCCTGCGGCAACAGGCACACATCGCTGCCGGCGACCTGCCCGACGATCTTACCCTCGCCGACGACACTGCAACAGACTGGCGCGAACGCGAAACACTCTTCCGCAATGTCGAACAGCTCATCAGCACCCGCCTGACACCGACCCAACAAACTATCCTGAGACGCAGGGAATACGAGGGCGCCAGCTTCGAAACGATAGCCGCCGAGCTGTCGATGCAACCGGCTGCCGTGAGAATGCAACTGTCGAGGGCACGTAAAACAATCCGTGAATGCTACCAACAACAAAGCCATGAAAAAGCCTTGTCATAACGCATATTGGGATGGGCTCATCGCCCGCTACTTCGACGGCACAACCACCGAAGAAGAAGAACGGCGCCTGCGCCGCTTCCTGGCCTCGCCCGAAAGTGCCGGACGCTATGACGACGTACGCGCCGTTGTAGGATTTTTCGCCGTAGGGCGCCAGGTCCACACACACCGTCTCTCCAAACGCCGGCCGTTCCGCCCGGCAAGACACTGGGTCGCGGCCGCCTCTCTCCTGCTCCTCCTTTCGGGCGGTTCGGGCTGGTGGATAGCCGAAAAAAGGCAGAACGTCTGCGTAGCCTACATCGACGGGGTGCGGGTGACTGATCCCGAACTCGTTATGCAGCAGGCCGGGCACGCCCTTGCTGCCGTCAAACGGACTGACAGCGAACCAACCGTCGAAGAACAACTCACAGACATGTTCCAGACGCTTCAAGACGAAACCAACGAAGCGCCCGGACAAACCTCAAAACCGACCGAACCATGAAACGACGCATTTTCCTTTCCTGTCTCCTCCTCACAATCGCACTTCCCCTGCTGGCACAAAAAGGGATGGCCATCGACCAACTATTCGACGGACGCTATAAAGACCGTCAAGGAGCGACCGAAGTGCTCGTCAAAGGGAGGAAGCTGCAACCCTACGGACTGACACTCTTCCGTAGCCTGACACTCCGTCCCAGCAAGGCCGAAATGCTACACATTGAGCAACTTGTGCTCACCGACGCCCGCCGTGCTTCTGACAAAGACACCGACACGCAAAACGGACGTCTTTTCTACGGTTTCTATGGATTTCCGCCTGCAAACGGGCACTACCGCTACCTGTTCTACCGCAACAACGGAGCCCCCACAGGCCGTCTGTCCGAAGTGACGGTCGTCTATATGGAAGGCACTGCCACGGCTGAGCAACTCAAACGAATGTTCTCTAAATAAAAAACCATAAACTATGAAGAAATCTTTTTCAGCACTCGCATTCGCCCTCGCCGCACTACCGGCTGCCGCAGCCCTGCCCGAGGACACCGTCGTCGCCGTCACACGTCCCGACTCCGTCATCCTGCTTCAATCTGACAGCACCGTCCATCTCAGCATATACGGCCGTGAGAATGACAACACCTACCGTTTTGACTACGACAAGAAGTTCAACCCCGAAGGCCGCGTCGTGACCCACCAGAAAACCTCCGGACTAGACTTCACCCTGCCTTTCCTCCAATCAAAAGGCAAGCGGGGAGAAAGCTACTTCTCAATGGGCGGCGTGGGTTTTGGCTTCGTCAACGCCCTCGGCTCCCCCGGCCCGATGAACGTCAACATGGCGGCATCGTATGAAGTCTTCGCCGACCTGCTCACCTACGGCCGCTACGTCGGACCGAACGCCGACCTGAGCCTGGGCTTCGGTATCAACTGGCGGAACTACCGCATGAACGGCCGCACACGCTTCGTCATGGATGGAAACGGCATCAGCCTCGCCCCCTACCCCGACGGCGCCGACATCGACTTCTCGCGCATCAAGGTATTCAGCCTCACGTTCCCATTCCGCTATACCCAGCACCTCAGCAGGAATTTCACTTATTCTTTGGCTGCCATCCTGAACGTAAACACCTACGCCTCGTTGAAGACGCACTACACCCTCGACGGCGAAAAGCATCACAGCGTGTTCAAGAACATCCATCAGACGCCCGTCACCGTCGACTTCATGGGGCAAATCCAGTTCCATAGCATCGGACTCTACGTCAAATACTCTCCCTGCCGCGTGCTGAACACGGACTTCGGTCCGGACTTTTCCCACATCTCTACCGGAATCACGCTCTTCTACTAAGCCGTACAAGCCGAAAAGCATTGAAACGGATCCCGGCTGTCCCGGCAGCCCCAACAGGGGCAACCGGGACTTTTTCCGCCCTCCCTGCAACACCTCACGAAGAAGAAAAGCGTACCTTTGCAGTGCGCATTCACCTTCATGCCCATGAACGCAACTTCCGACGCCATACAGCGTCCCCGCCAGTCGAACATCGAGCTGCTCCGCATAGCAGCCATGCTGCTCATCCTTGTGCTGCATGCCAATTTCTTTGCTTTAGGCGTTTACGAACCGGAAGACTTCAAGACAGATCCCCTGCCCACGGCCACGCGCATTCTCTTTGAGCAGGCTGCCATATACGCCGTCAATCTTTTCGTACTGATCTCCGGGTGGTTCGGTATCCGCACAAAAACGAAAAGCCTCACAGCCATGATGTTCCAATATGCGTTTTTTTTCATCCTGCTACTCATCGTGCCGGGATGGATTGAAGCCGGATCGCCCACAAGACTGTGGCCGGCTATCCGGCAGGGGCTCAGTCTCAACGCCTATTGGTTCGTTCCCTCCTACCTGATCCTTTGTCTGCTCGCCCCTGGGCTCAATGCTTTTGCAGAACAAAGCAGCCGCCGGCGGCTGGGCAGAACTGTCGCAGCATTCTACGCGATTCAGTTCGTCTGTGCCTGGATGTTCGACGGGGCGGGCGGCATTTTCCAACGGGGCTATTCGCCCGTAGCCTTCGCCGGGCTTTATCTCTTGGCGCGTTACGTACGCCTCTATCGCCCACTGCCGTTCCGGTCAAGCGCCCGGACGCAGTATCTCATCGCCGCCGTACTCATCGTGTGCCCAGCCCTCACAGAAGTGTGCCTGCTCCGGTTCGACGGATCGACGGCCTACTCGTGGTGGCGACAGCACGGAACATCATACCTCGCCCCTCACGTCGTCTTCTGCGCCCTGTTTATTCTGACAGCCACGGCACGGCTGCGCTTCACCAGCCTTTTCGTCAACCGCATTGCCGCCTCAGCTTTTGCCGTCTACCTCCTCCACCTGCATCCATGCGTCGTGGGGCATTTCAAACTAGCTGTCCAATGGCTCTATGACCACTACTCCGACGCAGCTTTCCTACTCCTGACGTTCGGTCTCCTCGTGACGATATTCGCAGCCGCCGTTCTTGTCGACCAAGTCCGCTTACTCTGCTGGCGGCCACTGGCCCGCCGGCTCTTCCCGCTGCGGATACATCCATCGGAAAGCTAAAACCGGACACCTCTTCACGTTGCACCTTTTTTTCGAAAGCCATGAGCAATAACCTTGTCGTGCCTGCAAAAAACCGTCTCTCACCCATTGAGTTACTCCGCATAGTAGCCATGTTCCTCATCCTTATCCAACATGTCAACTATCAGGCGACAGCATGGATCAGAGCCGACGATTTTCACACTACACTGCTTCCGACAGTCACGCGCGTCGTCATTGAGCAAACCGCCGTTTGTGCCGTCAACCTCTTCGTGCTGATCTCCGGATGGTTCAGCATTCACGTGAAGCGGGAAAGCCTCTTCACCCTGCTTGTCCAATACTTCTTCTTTGCAACTGTCCTGCTTGTCTTTCCCGGGCTATCCGACGCATGTTCCCCCGGCGACCTAAAAGATCCCATCCGGCAAGTCGTCACGTTCGACTGCTTTTGGTTCGTGCCGGCATACCTGATGCTCTGCCTGCTTTCCCCGGGCCTGAACGCCTTTGTTGAGCAAGGAAACCGCCGCACAGTGCGAGCGTTCATCGTGGCGTTCTTTGTGTTCCAAACGGTATGGGGATGGGCTTTGGGTGATGCCGCGTCAGGAATGTTCAGTTGCGGTTATTCGGCCATCTCTTTCACCGGGCTGTATTTGCTGGCACGCTATGTGCGACTTTACCGGCCCCGTCCGTTCCAACTGAGGGCATGCCTGCAATACCTCATCGCCGGAATGCTCATTGCGCTGCCGGCTTTGGCGAGTTTCATTGCGGCTTTCGCATGGGGAGGAGGCCTCTTCGATGCATGGTACGGCCGAAGCATCCTTTACAGTGCCCCGCACGTCATCCTCTGCGCCCTGTTCATCCTGACCGCCACAGCGCGGCTGCACTTCACCAGCCAATGGATAAACAAGGTGGCTGCTTCCGCATTCGCCGTCTACCTCTTCCATCTGCATCCCTGCGTCTTCCCTTATTTCAAACAAGCCACCCAATGGCTCTATGGACATTACTCCGGCGCGGCATATCTTCTCCTGACGTTCGGTTTCCTCGTGACGGTCTTCGCGGCGGCCGTCCTCGTCGACCAAATCCGCATCCTCTGCTGGCGACCGCTGGCCCGCCGACTCTTCTCCGGACGAATGAGTGCATAAATCCACAAGCACATCCATCTGCACGCTCATCCTCCGGGACAGTCGGCCCGTCCATTTGAAACGACCGCAGTGACAGGAATTTCTATCAGCCATCCTGTAAATCCTGCAAGCCATCCTGTTTCCTCTGTCCGCCTGTCCGTTTCTACAACCACACTGAAACGGACATCACACGGTCTTGCCGGACGCAACGTACCGGCCTCTGCACAAAAGGCCCCGTGCCCCACGCACGGCGAACCGGCATTGCGCCGCATCCATGAGGTCAATATGGCAACTCTCGGGAGTGAGGCACGTAAATCCTAGGGCTTTCCGTGCCGTCATTCCGCTCATTTGCACTATCTTTCCATAAGATAAGGCGGCACTCGGGAGTGAGGCACGTAAATCCTAAGGCTTTCCGTGCCGTCATTCCGCTCATTTGCACTATCTTTGCGAGGCAATAGGGCACAACATCGGCATATCCGAGACACATTCCGCCCCGACCTGCACATTCAAATCAAGACATAAGACAATGAAAGAGTTAGCTTTGAAGTACGGCTGCAATCCCAATCAGAAGCCGTCGCGCATCTACATGGAACAAGGGGAGCTCCCCATCGAAGTGTTGAACGGCCGACCTGGCTACATCAACTTCCTCGACGCCCTGAACGGCTGGCAGCTCGTCCGCGAACTGAAAGCCGCCACCGGCATTCCCGCGGCCACTTCATTCAAGCACGTTTCGCCCGCCGGCGCCGCCGTGGGCCTGCCACTGAGCGATACACTCAGCAAGATCTACTTCGTCGACGACATCGCCGAACCCCTTACGCCCATCGCTGCTGCCTATGCCCGCGCACGGGGGGCTGACCGCATGTCGTCGTACGGCGACTTCATCGCCCTGAGCGACACCTGCGACAAGGCGACCGCCCTGCTCATCAAGCGCGAAGTGAGCGACGGCGTCATCGCACCGGGATACACGGACGAGGCGCTCGCCATCCTGCGCGAGAAACGTAAGGGCACCTACGTCGTGCTCCGCATTGATCCCGACTACCGCCCTGCTCCCATCGAGCACAAGCAGGTCTATGGCATCACCTTCGAACAGGGACGCAACGAAATCGACCTTACGGGCGACAACCTCTTCGACAATGTCCCCACACGCAACAAGACGTTCACCGAAGCCGCCAAACGCGACCTCCGCATCGCCCTCATCACGCTCAAATATACCCAAAGCAACTCCGTCTGCTACGTCAAGGACGGCCAGGCTATCGGTATCGGCGCCGGACAGCAAAGCCGCATTCACTGCACCCGACTCGCAGGCAACAAGGCCGACATCTGGTGGCTCCGTCAGCACCCCAAGGTGATGAACCTGCCTTGGGTAGAGAAGATCCGCCGTGCTGACCGCGACAACACCATCGACATCTATATCTCTGACGACTACATGGATGTCCTGAGCGACGGCGAGTGGCAAAAGTTCTTCACCGAAAAGCCCGAAGTGCTCACCCGCGAAGAGAAGAAGGAATGGATAGCCCTCAACCAAGGCGTAGCGCTCGGCTCGGACGCCTTCTTCCCCTTTGGCGACAACATCGAACGTGCCCACAAAAGCGGCGTGGCTTTCGTGGCCCAGGCCGGCGGATCGGTGCGCGACGACCATGTCATCGAAACCTGCGACAAGTACGACATCGCCATGGCCTTCACGGGCATTCGCTTGTTCCATCATTAACCTCAGCCGTCCAGCCATGCGGAAAGCCCCGAAAGAAGAAGTCATCAAAGCCATAACAGAAGGCATCGTATTCCGCCGCACCCCGCGTCAGACGGAAGAGAAAACCGGCGTCAAGACCAAGGCAAAGAAAAAGAGCTACATCTCCGGCCAGCATGGTTCGGGAGCGGCCAAAAAGAAAGCTGAAATCCGTCAACGCCGCGCCAACCGACACAAAAAGTGACACCCACCGATACGACGAAGTCCGCCGCACGCCATGAAGCATGCGGCGGACTTCGTCGTATCGGGCTATGAAAAAGTGTGCTGCTTTCAGGTGTTCAGACCGTCCGACATGGGCGTCGTGGTGACCTTGCCGGATTTGTGAGCGACGACCTTCACTTTTTTCAGACTGCGGTTCTTGTGATCGAAAAAGCGGGCTGGGTCGTAGGTCTTGCCGTTAATGCGCACCTCAAAGTGTAAATGCTCCGTCGTGGCGCGCCCGGTACGCCCTGTCAGGGCGATAGGCTGTCCGGCCTTTACCCAATCGCCAACCTTGACAAGGTTTTTGGAATTGTGGCTGTACAGGGTCTCCATCCCGTTGGCGTGACGCACGACCACCACACGGCCATAGCCGTAATAATTGCCCGAGAAGCGAACACGTCCGGGGAAAGCGGCAAGAATCTCGTCGTTCGGCTTTGTTTTAAGGTCGACGCCGGCATGGCGGCGTTTTCCGCCGTAGGGACTGATGACCTTGGCACCAGGCAAAGGGTAGGCCCAGTCGCCGTCGCCGTATTGATGAAGATTGATAGTAATAGACGAAGCATCATCGAACAGGCCTTTGGTCGGCGCACTCACTACGCGCTTTTCGTAAGAAGTAAACTCTGTGTCGACATCGACAGCCTCGTCGTTGGCCAATCCGCCAGGCTCAGGCATGCCCTCGGCGATATCCGGACCGTCACTTGCATTGCCGAGCGCTGCGATTTCGACTGAAATTCCTCTGTCCGTGAACAGATAGCTCTGCCGCCTGAGACGCTTGCGCACAATATCGACCAGCGTCTCGACATTAACGGGGAAACCATTGACCATAATACCGAAACGGCAGACTCCCTTGCCCGCCTCTTCGCCGACTATACCGACAGTCTGGCCAGCTTTGACGCGCTGCCCTGGCTTGACCGTAGCACCGCGAAGACGGGCGTAGACGGTTTCGAGTCCGTTGCCATGACGCACCACCACAGTCACCCCGTGTCCCGGCACGTTGCGTGACAACCGCACACGGCCGCTGAACATGGCTTTCACTGCATCGCCAGTGGTTGTCGTTATCATGATATCTTCGCCCGGCCCTTTTCGGGATTCCCCGACAGGAAGGGGAAAGCTCCAATCTCCTTGCGGGAGCACGGAAAGGTCGAGGGTGAACGACTTGGACTTGGCGAACAGGCCCGGCGTGGCTATGCTGATTTGCTGCTGCTCGGCGGGCGTGAAGTTGTCAGCCGTCACGTGAAGCGACATGGCCGCCAACAACACCATTGATAGGATTCGACGTGTTTTCATCAGTTTCTTATTGTTTGTCAGGTCTGAGCAGGATGCCCGTATAAAGGCGTCCGGACTGAATACCCAAGCGACGGGCCGAAAAGAAACGGTCGCATTCGGTGTAAGTGCAGTAGCTGCTGACTTGGATACGACCAAGCGGTACGCCTGCCGCTTCGAGCTGCAAGAAATTCGCTACGTTCAGATCTATGTGCCACCTGCCCATGCGCCGCGCCACGACGTCCATCGGAAATCCGGCAGCGACAAAAGCGTCGTAGACTTCGTCGCCCACTTCGAACGCGGCCATTGAAATGCCGGGCGCTATGACGGCGCGGAGCGACGCGGCTTCTGAGCCATAGTTCCGGCTCATCGCACGGACGGCTTCGGCGACAATGCGTTGCACCGTACCGCGCCAACCGGCATGGACGGCGGCTACGGCCCCGTGTGCTTCATCATAAAGAAGCACCGGTATGCAGTCGGCCGTCGAGACGCCGACGCAGACGCCCGGCACGTCGGTCATCACGGCGTCGATGCCTTCAAGGCGTTCATGACGGGCAACCTCATCAAGGGCGAGCAGCGGCCTATCTATCGCAAGCACTTTCTTGCCATGCACTTGATGTGGCAGAATGAGCCGGTCCTGCTGTATGCCCAGTTCGCCGCATAGGGCGGCACGGTTGGCGGCGACATGAGCCGGATTGTCGCCGCAATAGCCGTTTATGTTAAACGATGCGTAATTTCCCTCACTGCATCCGCCGAAACGCGTTGTCGTGAACGCACGGACGGCAGGGCCGAGGTCATATTCAAGCAGTTCGGGCTTAGTCGTCATCGTCGTCAATCACTTCATAGTCAAAGTCGTCGACATCTTCCACGTCGTTTCCTTCGATACCGGCATCCCAGTCGGCAAAGTCAGCAGCCAGGCGCGAGGCCTCGCGGTTGCGATGGACGATACTACCGCCCTCACTGATGGCTTGCAGCTTGTTACTTTCGCTGTTGAGTTCTGTCCAAAGCACGTCTTTCAGCCGATCGAGCCCGAATCCTGTCACTGCCGAGATGAACACAACGGGAAGATCGGAAGGCAAATCGGCTTTGAGCATGTCGATAAGTTCCTCGTCGAGCAGATCGCACTTCGTCACGGCGAGCACACGGTGCTTGTCGAGCATCCCGGGATTGAACTGTTCCAACTCGCGCAGTAACACCTCATACTCGCGACGGATGTCATCTGTGTCACCGGGCACCATGAAGAGCAGGAGGGAATTCCGCTCGATATGGCGCAGGAAACGGAGCCCCAGTCCGCGGCCTTCGCTTGCCCCCTCAATGATGCCGGGAATGTCAGCCATGACGAACGACTGATGGTCATGGTAGGCCACAATGCCGAGGCTTGGTTCGAGAGTGGTGAAAGGATAGTTGGCAATCTTCGGACGCGCTGACGAAAGGGCCGAAAGCAGAGTCGACTTTCCGGCATTTGGGAAACCGACGAGCCCGACGTCAGCCAAGAGTTTCAATTCAAGAATCACCTCCATCTCCTGCATCGGTTCACCGGGCTGGGCATAACGGGGCGCCTGGTTGGTAGCCGTGCGGAACTGCCAGTTGCCTAATCCGCCGCGACCGCCTTTGAGGAGCATAACCGTCTGGCCGTCCTCCGTGACGTCGCAAAGGTATTCGCCCGTTTCAGCGTCGTATGCCACCGTGCCGCACGGTACATCGATATACCGGTCCTCCCCGTCGCACCCCCGTGAGCAGTTCTTCGAACCGTTTCCGCCGTGTCCGGCGAAAACGTGACGCTCATAGCGGAGGTGCAGCAGTGTCCAGTAGTTGTGGTTACCACGCAGGTAGACGTTTCCGCCCCGGCCGCCGTCGCCGCCGTCGGGACCGCCGTTGGGCTGATACTTGGCCCGGTGCATGTGCATGGAGCCGCGGCCGCCCTTGCCCGAGCGGCAATAGATTTTCACGTAGTCGACGAAATTGCTTTCAGCCATAGGGTCTGGTGTTGGTATGGAACGGTGATGTGCCTTGGTGTATCAATCAACCCCTTCACGGCGTTTCTCCGTCGCCGATGGGCCGGGAAAACCGCGAAGGGGCTTGCAGGATCGTCCGCAGGGACACTGGTTATTTCCAGCTGTCGATGACTGCGCAAAGAGCAGCTTGAATTTCTTCGATGGGGCCGTAGCCTTTCACAGCGTTACGCTTGCCCTCCTTCTCATACCACTCAATGAGCGGTGCGGTCTGGGTGTTGTAAACGTCAAGGCGCTTCTTGATGGTCTCTTCGTTGTCGTCAGCGCGCCCGGAAGTTTTTCCGCGATTGACGAGACGCTCAATGAGCATGTCGGTCGGCACGTCGAGTTCGAGCATGCCTGTCACTTCGGTGCCGCGCTCGGCGAGCATGGCCTTCAGGGCCTCGGCCTGGGGAATGGTGCGGGGAAAGCCGTCGAAGATAACGCCCTCGCAGGGACAAAGGGCGTCGTACGTGCTGGCCAGGATGTCTATCATCAGCGAATCGGGAATAAGCTGGCCGTTGTCGATGTAAGACTTAGCGGTCTTGCCCAGTTCGGTGCCGTTTTTCATCTCGGCACGGAGCACGTCGCCCGTCGAGATATGTTTGAAACCATAGTGCGCCACTAAGAGGTCGCTCTGCGTTCCTTTCCCGGAACCGGGAGCGCCGAAAATCACAATGTTCTTCATTCTTTTCAGTCTGTATATAATACGTGATGGGCCACAGCCCTTGTTTTTATTCGACTACGGTGTAGATGTCGCTGAGGTTGCGCCCGAAACCGTCGTAGTCCAACCCGTAACCCACAATGAAGTCGTTGGGGATGTCAAAACAGCGGTAAGGAATGTCGAGGTCCGCCTTCAGGTTGCCGGGCTTGACAAGGAGCGAGGCTATGCGTATTTCCGCCGGGCGGCGGGCGGCGAGCGACTCGACAAGGCTCTTCATCGTGAGACCGGAGTCGACAATGTCTTCCACGATAACGACACTGCGCCCCGCGATGTCCTCTGTCAGGCCGAGCACCTCCCGGACATGGCCGCTGCTCGCCGTGCCTGAATAGGAAGACAGCCGGACGAAACAGACCTCGCACGGCTCTGTGATTCCGCGCATAAGGTCGGCGGCGAACATGAAGGCACCGTTCAACACCACGAGCAGGAGCGGGCATTTGCCCGCCATGTCTCGGTCAATCTGTGCAGCCACCTCGGCCACGCGGCGACGGATCTCTTCGGCGGGCAGGCTGACGGCGAATTTCTTGTCTTTGACCTGTATCGTTTCCATGGACTTTCATTTTTCCGGCGCAAAGTTACGAAAAAATTGCCAGTCGGAGCGCATCCGGCGCACGGCTTGCGCGAAAACATTCCTCTCCACGCAATCGGTCTTCACCCTACTCAATACTTTGGACAAAACGGCCGGGAGATACAAACCGGCTGACAGAAAACACGGAACGGCTGACAGAAACAACGGGACGGCTGGCTGAAATCTCGGGACAGCTGACTGAAATCCATTTAGCCGTATAAAGCAGACTTGCGAAGCCCATCCGTAAACTCCGGTCAAGCATAGGCATAGTCCTGCTCCGGCTGTGCCTTCTCCTCCGGACGGATGCAAGCTCCAAACAGGCCACTTACCGCGACGTCACCGACGACAGGACTGTCAGGACAGGTATGCCGAATTACGGGCATACTTTTTGAGTTTCTCAGGAAAACGACGTATCTTTGCGGCATGAAGATACTGACAGCAAATCAAATGCGCGAACTCGACGCATATACGATAAAAAACGAGCCCATTGCGTCCGTCGACCTGATGGAGCGGGCAGCATCGGCCCTGACGGCAGCCTTCACGGCAAAATGGGGCAAGGAGCACCCCGTCAAAGTCTTTGCAGGTCCAGGCAACAACGGCGGCGACGCGCTGGCCGTAGCACGCATTCTGACAGGCCGGGGCTACCGGGTAGACACTTACCTCTTCAACACCGGCCGGCACCTGAGCGAGGACTGCGAGACCAACCGCAAGCGCCTGGCCGACACCCCGGGTGCCAAGCTCACTGAGATCACATCGAAATTCGACCCTCCGCAAATCGCGCCGTCCGACATCCTCATTGACGGCCTCTTCGGGACGGGACTGAACAAGCCTTTGGAAGGAGGCTATGCCTCATTGGTGAATTTCATCAACGCCACGCCGGCCACAGTCGTAGCCATCGACATTCCATCAGGCCTGAAAAGCGACGGCGATGCCTATACCCAGCACGACGCCATCGTCCGGGCAGACTACACCTTCACGTTCCAACTCCCCAAGCCGGCTTTCTTCATGGCAGATTGCAACGAGTGTGTCGGCCGTTGGGAACTGCTTGACATCGGGCTCTCGGCCGAAGGCCTCGCCTCCGCCCGACCGTTGATGAGCCTCACCGAACGGACAGACATCATCACCCTGCTGAAACCTCGGCCGGTCTTCGGCCACAAAGGAACGTTCGGCCACGCCCTGCTCATGGCTGGTTCGTTCGGCATGGCCGGCGCCGCCGTCCTGTCTGCAAGGGCTTGCCTGCGCGCTGGTGTCGGAAAAGTAACCGTACATACTCCGACGGCCAATAACGACATACTGCAAGTGAGTGTGCCAGAAGCTATCCTCAGCCACGACGCCAGTCTCGAAGAGTTCTGCACGCCAATCGACACGACGCCATACACAGCAGTCGGCATCGGACCGGGCATCGGACTCTCGCATGCGACTGAAAAAGCCCTGCTTAAACAATTGGCCGGTATCCATGCGCCGACCGTCATTGACGCCGACGCCATCACCCTGCTCGGACGCCACCGCGACCTGCTCGGACGCCTGCCCGCCAACACCATTCTGACGCCCCATCCCAAAGAGATGGCCTCCCTGTCCGACAACACCACCGGAAGTTACGCCACACTCACTGCCGCACGCGAACTGGCAAAGCGCTGCCACCTCTTCATCGTGCTGAAAGGCCACTTCACAGCCATCTGCACCCCTTCGGGCCACATCCACTTCAACCCCACAGGCAACGCGGGGATGGCCACTGCCGGAAGCGGCGACGTGCTCACGGGTGTGCTCACGGCGCTCTTGGCCCGCGGATATGCCTCCGAAGCAGCCTGCCGTCTCGGAGTCTACGTACATGGCCTCGCCGGCGACATCGCCGCCGCTGAACTCGGCGAAGAGAGCCTCACTGCCTCCGACATCATCCGCAAGTTGCCCGCCGCTTTCCAGAGCCTCTATTCCGACATCAAACCATAACTCCGAACCCAATGCGTATGAGAACCCGAATAGTCCCTATCCTTGCCCTTATGGCTGCCGCAACAGCCACCGGGATGAAAGCCCAGACCGAGGTGGCCGCCTATCAGCCGGGCGTAACCGAGGAAGGCATTACCTACTTCCTCCCGCACACCCGACTGCTCGTAGCGGTTACGGCGACGAAAACCACCCACGAGCCGGGCGAATATGCTCGCTTTGCCCGCAGCTATCTCCGGCTGACGAATGTGCCGCTCACAGCCTACGACCAATGGACCATCACGTCGGTTGAGGTAATACCATACGGCGTCCCCGACAAGACAGAAGCCTACACCATCAAACTGAAAAACAAGACATCTGCTCCGCTCGTCGGCCTCAGCCGCGACGGCATATTGCTTTCTGTCAACACTCCGGCCCCCGAAATCCCCGCGCTGCCGGCACCGTCGGTCACACAAACCGATAAGAAATCACGCCTCAACCCGGCGGATTACAAGACAGAGGAGATCCTCTCGGCCGGAAGCACAACAAAAATGGCAGAACTGACCGCCGACGAAATCTACGACATACGCGAGAACCGTTCGCTGCTGACAAAAGGACAGGCCGACTTCATGCCGCAAGACGGCGCACAACTCAAACTGATGCTCGCCAAACTCGATGAACAGGAAGAAGCCTTGCTACAACTCTTCAAAGGAACCGAAAGCACGGAAACCCATGTCATGACTTTCTCCTACGACCCTCAAAAAGAGGCAGACGGCGACGTGTTGTTCCGCTTCTCCCCCTATCTCGGCCCCGTCGCTGCCGACGACCTCTCGGGCAGCCCTGTCTACATCAGCATCAAGAACCTGAACACCCTGCCGGACACGCAGCCCGAAGCAGGCAACTCGAAGAAAAAAGAAGCGGAAGACCTGAGATACGTCGTGCCCGGACAGGCGCAAGTAAGGGTCTACACGCCCGACCGGACACTGGCCGAACTGAACGTACCACTCGCACAGTTCGGTCATGTGGAGCACTTGGGTGGCGAACTCTTCAACAAGAAATACACGACACGGGTGACGCTCTTCCCGGAAACGGGAGGCATCCAGCGCATCGATGCTGAAGAACCGCGCTAAGCCTCTTCCGCCACTACCAGCACAACTGCGACAAGTTTTCCTATGCTCCCTGTCTCCGTTTCCCATATTACCAAAGGGACGGCGGCAGGGATATCTTCTTCATTCTCGCTGAAACGAAAAAGCGTCAGTATTCCATAAAAAACAATAATGTATTCAAAACAGAACAAGAAAGCCGCTGTTTTTACCAATAAAGCACTATATTTGCAGTGTGGTTAGTCTGGAAAGTCTGCCACACCGACACTTACTCAAAACCCTTTGTTAAATCTTAAAAACGTACTTGTATGAAGAAATGGACTTTCGCCCTGCTACTTCTGCTCGGCACCGGGACCGGCTGCAAGGCCGACAACGAACGCCCTATCGACATCAGCCAACTCCCTCAGACCGCCCAAACGCTGATCAGCACTCACTTCAAAAACCAAACGGTAATGCTGGTGGTCAAAGAGACCGAAGGGCTATCGAAAGGCTACGACGTCATCTTCGAGAGCGGCGACAAAATCGAGTTTGACCGCTCCGGAAACTGGGAAGAAGTCGACTGCAACAGCGCCGGAGTGCCAACCGCCATCCTGCCTGCTGCTGTTAAACAGTTTGTGGCTACAAAACACAAGGACGCCAAAGTAATGAAAATCAGTAAAGACCGGAACAGTACAGAGGTTGAACTGAGCAACGGATGGGAATTGGAATTTGACAAGAACGGCAAACTGCTTGATGCCGACAGGAATATGCCGGGCGATTGAGATGCCCCAAAAAGAAGAAAGGCCGCTCCACAAGGGCGGCCTTTTATGTACTCCCACAGAAAACAGCACTACGATGAAAAGAATCGCCATCGTCACAGGGTCCTCGCGCGGACTGGGCGCAGCATTCGTCAGCCTGCTCCGCAAGTCAGTCAAAGTCGACGAGATATGGCTCATAGCCCGTCATAACTCCGAGACGCACCACAATGACCACCAGACGGGACCACGACTCGTCCCAATTTGCTGCGACCTCACCACGGAGACCGGCCGAAAAACCATCGAAAAGCGACTGACCGAAGAGCCGCTGCACATCGACTATCTTGTCAATAATGCGGGCATGGCCAGGTTCGGTTTAGGTGAGGCGCTCACTCCGGCTGAAATATCGGACATGCTCACCCTGAATTGCCTCGCCCTGACTTCACTTTGCGCCGTGTGCATCCCTCACATGGTTCGCGGCGCACACATCATCAACATAGCTTCCATCGCAGCCTTCCTCCCTGTCCCGGAAATGAGTGTCTACGCAGCGACAAAGGCATACGTCTTGCGCTATTCTCTGGCCCTGCGCCGTGAACTTGCTCCCCGTGGAATCAGCGTTACGACCGTCTGCCCCGGATGGATGAACACCGACTTCATCCCTTCGGCCAGCGCAGGAAAAACCCACATACCGACACGCTTTGTCGGCATCACGACACCCGAACGCGTGGCGGCCAAAGCATGGCGCGACACGCAGCACGGGAAGACATTGTCAATCTGCTGCACATTTCCCCGTCTTGTGCATTGGGCGTCACGCCTGCTTCCTCACAGTTGGCTGATGACCTTCTGGCGATGGCAACAACCGCACGAATAAATTCTCCATTCCGCGCCAAGACAGGAGGACAAGCAGACGGATTCCCCATAAGCCGTCCCGTTAAAACAGTCAGCCATTTAGAATATGCAATCAGCCGACTTGTAATTTCTGCCAGCCAACGCCACTCGCCTCCTTGCGCAGCCAACGACGGAGATATGCAAAAAGGCCACACCCGAAAGGATGCGGCCTTTTCTGTAATTCTTGAAGAACAATTAGTCGAGGTTAGCCAACTTGTTCTCAGAGCCCAAAACGTTCACAATCTTGTGCTCGTAAAGTTTCTGCATATTGTCGCGAGCCGGACCGAGGTACTTACGCGGATCGAACTCTGCGGGATTCTCTGCGAAGACGCGACGGATAGCAGCCGTCATAGCAAGACGGGAATCTGAGTCAATGTTGATCTTGCAGACAGCAGACTTGGCAGCCTTGCGCAGTTCGTCTTCGGGAATGCCGATAGCAGCCACGAGCTTGCCTCCGTACTTGTTGATGGTGTCCACTTCTTCCTGAGGAACAGACGAAGAACCGTGAAGCACGATGGGGAAACCAGGAAGTTCCTTCATTACGCCGTCGAGCACGTCGAAAGCCAAAGGAGGAGGAACAAGACGACCCGTAGCCGGATCCACGTGACACTGTTCGGGCTTGAACTTGTATGCGCCGTGCGAGGTGCCGATCGAAATTGCGAGGCTGTCGCATCCGGTCTTCGTCACGAAGTCTACGACTTCCTCGGGGCGGGTATAAGTGTGGTGTTCAGCCACGACTTCGTCCTCGACGCCGGCCAACACACCGAGCTCGCCTTCAACTGTCACGTCGAACTGATGGGCATAGTCCACCACCTTCTTCGTGAGCGCTACGTTCTCGTCATAAGGAAGATGGGAACCGTCGATCATCACAGAACTGAACCCCATGTCGACACAGCTCTTGCAAAGCTCGAACGAATCGCCGTGATCGAGGTGAAGCACGATTTCGGGATGATTGCAGCCCAGTTCTTTGGCATATTCTACAGCGCCTTCTGCCATGTAGCGAAGCAACGTCTGGTTGGCGTAATTGCGTGCGCCTTTCGACACTTGCAGGATGACGGGCGACTTCTTGTTGACAGCAGCTTTCACGATAGCCTGCAACTGCTCCATGTTGTTGAAGTTGAAAGCCGGGATAGCGTATCCGCCGTTAATGGCTCTCTTAAACATCTCACGGGTGTTGACCAAGCCCAATTCTTTGTAGTTAACCATAATCTTATAATATTAAAGGATTTCTTTACGGGAACAAAATTACGCATTCCGCCGCGTTCAAAGAAACTTGCAGGCACGTTTTTTTTGTCGAATAGCACTTTTTTTGTGTCCCTCCGCCGTTCTATACACTTGGAAAGGAAAAGGGAGAGCACTGAACGCCAGACCATCTGAGCGGAACGGCTGACAGAGGAAACAAGCCGGCTAACAGGAATTCCTGTCACTGCGACAAAAATTTCGGGACGGCAGGCCGTCAGTGCACGAACTTCGTACCGTCCCAACGATAAGTCACAGGGCGAACACAGCTACGCATCTCCTCGCGCCAGTCGCTGCGTACGTTGTCCAGCGAAAGGGAATAAGTCAGCGTGTCGCCCGTAGACGAAAAGACAGCCTCAACCCAAGCCAAACCGGCCGCCCGGCGCAATTCTTCAAAACGTGCTTCTGTCACGGTGTCCGGTCTCACCCAAAAGTCGTTCTCTTTGGGCGGCACCACATGCACAGTCCCACATGGTTTCCATGCCGTGGTGAAGAATTCCACCCGGCTGTCGGCGGCCGGTGTCAGCACCGTGTGGATGCGCCCGATGACTGTGTCGTTCCCCATCGACAGCAGTTTGAGTTCCATCCGGCTGGCCGCACTCAATTCCACCCGCAGATAGTCTGCCGTCTTAACCGTCAGGCGTGAACGCTCACCGAACAAATTGGTCACCTCGGCATTCATCTTACCATTATAAAGGTCCAGACAATCCAGACGGTTATCCAAATTCAGCAAAGGGAGCAAACGATCGGGCATACCGGCGAAGAGCGTGTCAATCGGCACGGCCACGCAAATGCGCGTCGCCGTGAGCAACACGAATAAAATCACGAACAATCTTTTCATCACCCTGCAAAGGTAAACATTTAGCCTTACACGTCAAAAAAGGGGAGTAATCTTTTGCCGTGTCGGTCGAAAAACATAACTTTGCAGCCGATTTAGCCCATTACACAGTTAGTTGCCAACAACTGTCCAAGTCATAGAAACTACAAACGATATCGTAAAAATGAAAAAAGGTATTCATCCTGAGAACTATCGCCCTGTCGTATTCAAGGATATGAGCAACGGCGACATGTTCCTTTCCCGTTCTACTTGCAAGACCAACGACACAATCGAGTATGAGGGTGAGACTTATCCTTTGGTCAAGTTGGAAATCTCCAGCTCATCCCACCCGTTCTACACTGGTAAGTCCAAGCTCGTCGACACGGCCGGCCGCGTTGACAAGTTCATGAGCCGTTATGGCAAGAGCCGCCAGAAATAACCTACTCAAAGATACGACCATTTGCGAAAGGGCTGTCCGATAAGGGACACGCCCTTTTGTGTTTTACGGCCTATGAAGAACGAACAATCACCCTACCTCCACGTGCTCGAACTGGCTTGCCCCGCTCTCCCGGTGGTGCGCATCGGCCTCGTCGGCGCAGGCCACCGCGGACTGAAAGCCCTGCGCCGTTATGCCGACATTGAGGGCGCCGTGTTCAACGCCGTGGCCGACCTCGACCCCGCCCGCCTCGACGAGGCCAACCAGCAGCTCCGCACGACGGGGCGTCCCGAGGCCGACCTCATGTCGGGCGAAGAGGCATGGCGGATGCTGTGCCGGCGCGACGATGTCGACCTCGTCTACGTTTGCACGGAGTGGGACTCTCATGTGGACATAGCCACAGAAGCCATGGAAAGAGGGAAACATGTAGCAGTCGAAGTCCCAGCAGCCACCAGCGTAGACGACTGCTGGCGCCTTGTCGACACTGCGGAACGCACGCGACGACACTGCTTCATTCTCGAAAACTGCTGCTTCGACCCCTTTGCCCTTCAAACGCTTGCCCTTGTCAGGAGGGGAAGACTGGGAGACATCACGCACTGCGAGGGAGCATACATACATAACCTGCGCGATACGTTCGGACTGACTGATTCCCCAATAGGCATACGCCGCGCTTGGATGGAACGCCGCTGCGCCCTCCACGGTGGCAACCCCTACCCGACGCACGGTCTCGGCCCGGCTGCGCTGCTCACCAACCTGCACCGCGGCGACCGACTCGACCACCTCGTATCGATGACCACATCAGGGCACGGCTCCGACGGCCTCATCGGGAAAGTGAACACTACGTTACTGCGCACGGCAAAAGGCGTAGGCATTCTCTTGCAGCTCGACCTGACGACACCTCGCCCCTACAGCCGCCTCCAAACCGTCTGCGGGACGGACGGATTCGTTCAGAAATATCCCCAACCGACCGTCGAATTGCTCGACATGGACGAGGCGCTGACTGACACGGCGGCCCTCGATTTCATGGCGCAGTGGCGCATCGACGGAGTCTCGGAACTCATCGACGAAGGTCACCGACGTGGCACTGAGAACGTCATGAACTTCACGATGGATGCCCGGCTCATCTATTGCCTTCGCCATGGCCTGCCACTCGACCTCGACGTCTACGACGCCGCAGAGTGGTCGTGCATCGCCGAACTGAGCGAGCTTTCAGCCCGCGAGGGCAGCCGCTCCGTCGCCATCCCCGATTTCACCCGCGGACGCTGGAACGTCATTCACGGACACCGTTTCGCCACAGCCTGAAACCATTACATTACCGACGCCCACCTACAAAAAAACTCCGCCTCGGCTGTCCCAGAGCTGCGGCGGAGCTTTTTTGTTCTTCGTAACCCTCCATAACTTTCCCATCCGTCAAGCAGAACCTATCCACAGGCAGACCATCCCCAACAGAACCAAGACCAGATCGACAGCCTTGGCCCGAAGATTTTTCTCCTTAAAGACAAGCGCAGCAAACAGGAAGGACACAACCACGCTCCCCCTGCGCACCATCGACACGACCGAAATCATCGCACCAGGCTGACTGAGCGCATAAAAGTAAGCAAGGTCCGCCGCCGTCAAGAATATGGAAATAAGCGGTATCGCCGCATCCCAGCGAAAGGGAGCTGTCCGACGGCGTACGGGCCACCAGAGCAGCGCCACCATCGCCCCCATCATGACGCACTGATAGACATTGTACCATCCCTGCACGGCCATCTTGTCAAGCCCAACGCCTCCCTCACCGACCGGGGCCATCAGAAATTTGTCGTACAAGCCACTGACGGCTCCCAACAAGGCGGCCCCGACGATGCAGTATATCCATCGGTTATGCGCAAAACGGATGCCTTCTTTCTTCCCGCTGCGGCTCAACATCAGGAAAGAGACAACCGCCAGCACGACGCCGGCCCACTGCCATCCGTTGAGCCGCTCACCATAAACGAGCATGGCGCCAATCAACGTCATCACAGGGCGCGTGGCATTGATAGGACCGACGATAGTCAGAGGCAGATGCTTCATTCCGACGTATCCCAAGAGCCATGAACCAAGCACTATGAACGACTTGACAAGGATGTATTTATGCACGTCCCAGCCACCGGCCGGAATGTAGACCACCGATTCCGGCCCGAGCCAACCGACGGCCGATCCGACGATCAGGGGCATAAAAATCAGGCTGCATATCAGCGTGTTGAGGAAGAGTACGGGAATGACGGCGTTGTCACGCAATGAACGTTTCTTAAAGACGTCATAAAACCCCAGCAGGGCGGCGGAAAGGAACGCAAGAGACAGCCACATGTGCAATCTGCTTTTTCGGTTGAACGGTTAAAGGGAAACAAAGAGGGAATAATTCACGCTATCGTCGCGCACGCTGCGCCCGGAAGCAACGGCATACTGCGCGTAATCCTCGACACAGACAGGCGGGACAACGAGGCGGAGAGACGACGGCGGAACGACTGGTTCGGTACGTGGCTCGGCCGGCATGTCCTCGACTGGCACGGCTTCCGCCTCTGCGGGACGGCTGACAGGATTCTTTTTCGCAGTGACAGGATTTTCTGTCAGCCGTCCCGGGATTTCCCTCACTACGGTGTCACGGACAATCCGCTCGACCACCACCGTGTCCGCACTGGCCAACAGGGGAGATGCTGGCTCTTTGTCCATGCCCGGCATCAGCGCACCGCCAAGCAGACCCACGCATGCAGCAGCCCCTATTTCGACGATTCGCCACTGCCTTGCCCGCCGGGGCCGTGGGCATGGCGGGACGTTAAGGCCGGCATTCCGACGTCCGCGCAGCCGATGGGCGGATTGTCGCAGTTGTTCAGAAAAATCATTCATACGCTTTCAGTTTTTTTCGCAGTTTCGACATCAAATGGTGCAGGCGCGACTTCACCGTACCCACAGGGATAGCCATCACTGCCGCAATGTCGGCCAGCGCCAGGTCTTCTTCAAAACGAAGGGCAAAGAGCGTCCGCTCGTCGGGGGTGAGCGTGACAAGCTTTTCGGCAAGCGCACGATCGAAAGTGTCACGGTCCAGGTGGAGCGAGGCCGTCTCTTCTTCACTTTCGTCGGCACGTGCAGCCTCTTCTGCGTAAGCCGTCGCCACATCTTCGTGACGCCAGGCATTGCGCACAAGGTTGTAAGCCAGCGTGAAGAGCCACGGCGCCACAGCCCGCCCCTTCTCGTAGTTCCTGCGAGCCGCCCAAAGACGCATGAAAAGCTCCTGCACCAAATCAGCAGCCTCATCCGGATTGGCTGTTCGGATGGCGAAAAAGCCTTCCATCCGGCGGGCATAGCGCCGGTAGAGTTCGGCAAAAGCACGCTCACTGCCCGACACCACGCCCGCCATCAGTTCTTCGTCAGTCTGCCGGCTACGGGGTCTCAAAGCCAGCCGCATCACTTCTCGTTGAGCAATTCGCGATACTGTACCTTGCGCGCCTCGTCACATGGTGCACTGTCAATGGCATCCGAAAGCAGCCGCGTCAACCACGCCTGCCGCATACTGTCGCCGCTCTCGCGATAGAAACGGAGCAGAGGCTGCAACGCGACCACATAGTTAAGCTGCAAGTATCCCGCAGAGTTCCACTCCTTTTGCGGCACGAAGTTCATGCGCAGATAATCGAGCAGGTAGCGCTGTTCCACGTTGCGCTTCATCACCGCAAGATTGTCATAGGGCGTTGCACTGTAACGCAAGACGATCCCTTCGCTGTAAAGGTTCTCACTAAAAGCCTCCAAGCGCTTCGAGCCGATGGTCGGAGCAAAATAGACAGGGCGACCGGATTTTTCAATGAGGTGGCGGACAACAGAGTCGGCAGCCGCATTCCAGTCCGCAGGCTGCTCAGGCACATCGGGGGCCTCAATGCCAAGCTGCCCACAGAGCGAGTCGACATAGGCCGGACTATTCAGAAAAGACAACGGTACGATCACCTTGTCGCGATGCACATCCTTGCCTCCTTGAAGCACGATTTTCGGGATTAGCTCACTGTCGCCGTTCCCTATGAATATGGCCCCGTCGGGCAGCCCGGCCAGTTGATTGTAAGCGTACTGCAACAGATTGGGCGAGAACCACCCACTATCGAAGTAGCGGCGTCCGACCTCGTACATGCGGCCGAATTGGCCGGTGCGCCACAGGTAGCCGATATACGTGTCGTAGGCCTCCACATTGTCAGGCTCCAATTCGAGGCACTTCTCCATATCTTCCCGTTCTTTCTCTGGCGCTGTCCAGCTCCTCGCCCGGCAGTAATGAAACGTGAACGAGCCGGGTATGTGCCGGCGCATCCGCTCCAAAAGTCCGACAAGCGGCGAGTAATCTTCACCATTCGACATGCAGGAGTAACGTGTGGCTGCAAAGAGGTTCAGCCATGCCGTCTCGCTTTCCGGCTCACGCCGCACTTCGCGTTCCCACGCCTTGACCTGCGTGGCATACCAAGCACTATCGCGGTCTTCACGGACGAAATGCTGAATCGGTTCGGCTTTTTGCGCAAACACCACACCAGTCTGCAAGACCAGCAGTACGGCGAGGATGAGTCTCGTTGTCTTCATTTTTCTTCAATTTACGTGTATGACTTTTTTTACTTTGATGATTGCAATCACTTAGGCATACACGCCAAACGGGAAAAGGTTCACACCATCGGACAGAAATCTTCGGGATACGGGGCAGGCCCATCGGCAAACAGAGCGTCAGGATAGCGAACATCGACGAGGAAAAGGGCGTTGGCAGGAACGGAATCGCCGGCAGCGCATCGGTCTCGGCTTTCGACAACACGACGGAAGCCGTCAAGCGTGAGGCGCCCGCGTCCCACATCAAGCAACGTACCCACCACGGCACGCACCATGTTACGCAGGAAACGGTCGGCCGTGATTTCAAAGCGCCAATAGTCAGGAGCGGCCGGCACCCATTCGGCCCGACTCAACCGACAGATATTCGTGCGAGCATCAGTATGCAACTTACTGAAACTGGTGAAATCACTAGCGGCTAGCAGCTCTTGCGCAGCACGGTTCATCAATTCATAATCGGGACGGAAGAAGAGCCGGGCCGCGTAATGACGAAGAAAGGGCGACTTGCCGGTGTACACATAATAATGATACGTACGAGCCACGGCGCCGAAGCGAGCATGGGCACCGTCGTGCATTTCCCTGACGGCATGAACTGCGATGTCAGGCGGCAAAATGCGATTAAGCCGGTCTGCAAGCCACGCCACGTCTAAGGCGTCAGCGTCGAAGTGCGCCGCCATCATCCGGGCGTGAACACCGGTATCAGTCCGCCCCGCGCCGACCGTCTCGACAGGCCGGCGCAACAACACACCGAGTGCTTCGTTCAACCGTTGCTGCACACTGAGCGCATTGGGCTGCACCTGCCAGCCATGATAAGCCGTACCGTCATAAGAGAAAAAGAGGAAGTAACGTTTCATTTTATCACTGCAAAAGCGTCTCTGTCATCCGTCCGCGCCGAAAGCCGGCGTCCAATGCGCCAACTGGGCGGGACAAAAAGAAGACCGAACGGCCTCCCGCAAACGCGCCGCAAAGTTACGCTTTTCTTTCCGAACAGCCTACGGCCACCTGTTAGCCGCTGCAACATCAGCGCAGTCACGTTCACTTCAACCGGAAAAAACTCACCCTCTACGAATAAAAGACCGGACAAAACGCTCACGGCTCATCATCAGGCAAATTGCCGACGGGACATGACACCAGGTCATGAGACGGTAAGCCTTTGTCTCACCATACCGACGAGAGCCGAACGCAAAAATGTGTCCAGTTCTTCTTCGATGCCAAAAACCGAAAAGCGGGTCACGTCCTCCCCGACAGTCCAAACCTACAACACAACAAAAACACAAAAAGCGGTGCTGTCCGTTTGGACAGCACCGCACGAGTTATTCAAAAGACGTTTACTTCAAAATCAAGCTTCTTCTGCCACCACTTCAAAAGGAATCTCAACAGATACCTCTTTGTGCAGTTTCACAGTCGCCGTGTAAGCACCGATTTCCTTGACGTCCTTCATCACGATAATTTTGCGGTCAATTTCGAAACCTTGCTTTTTCAACTCGTCAGCAATCTGTACATTGTTCACCGAACCGTAGATTGTTCCGGTCGCACTGACCTTCATGGCAATCTTAATCGGTTCTACTTTCGAAAGCTTTTCGGCGAGTTCCTTAGCGTCGTTCAGAATTTTCTCCAGCTTGTGAGCACGCTGTTTGAGATTCTCAGCGAGCACCTTGCGAGCCGACGGAGAAGCGATAATGGCTTTTTGGGTCGGTATCAGGTAGTTACGGCCATAGCCGGGCTTTACGTCAACAATTTCGTCCTTATAACCCAGACCGATGATGTCTTCTTTCAATATAACTTCCATACTGTTTGCCTCCTTTTTTATTTCATCAAATCCGTTACAAAGGGCAGCAGGGCCAAGTGGCGCGCACGTTTCACAGCCTGTGCGACACGACGCTGGTACTTCAACGACGTTCCGGTGATACGACGGGGCAGGATCTTTCCTTGCTCGTTCAAGAATTTTTTCAGGAACTCGGGATCTTTGTAGTCGATGTACTTGATGCCGCTCTTTTTGAAGCGACAGTATTTCTTCTTCTTTACGTCAACAGTGGGCGGGGTAAGATATCTGATTTCTGATTGCTGTGCCATGATTAATCCTCCTTATTTGCATTTTTGTTACGACGCTTCTCAGCATACTGGGCAGCGTATTTCTCCATCTTGACCGTCAAGAAGCGGATCACGCGTTCGTCACGACGGTAAGCGGTTTCGAGCTTGGCGAGCACAGAGGGCTCAGCCTTGAACTCGATCAACTGATAGAAACCCGTGGATTTCTTTTCGATAGGATAGGCCAGCTTCTTCAATCCCCAGCTCTCCTCATTGATTATCTCAGCGCCCTCTGCGGTGAGAAAACCTTTGAACTTTTCAACCGTTTCCTTCATCTGTTGGTCAGACAAAACGGGAGTCAAGATGAAAACGGTTTCGTACTGATTCATCATAAAGTGAACTTGTAATTGTTTTGTTTGTTGCAAAATTGCGGGGCAAAATTACAGATTTTATTTGGACTACGAAAGAAAATACGCTTAATTATGACAAGAAAACAACCGCTATCTCCCATGTGACGACCGATATAACAGTTTTTTCAGCTGCTGCGCCAGTTCCCATTGCCAGGAAATGGCCATAAGAAACCAGCCGTCCCGCCACGTTCCGTCGTGGCAAGGGACGGCTGGCCGGTTATCCCAACCCGGGCCAAGGCCGGATTTATATCTGTAAGAGCGGTCTTGCTATTGGTTAAAAAGCCTGTCAGGCATCCCAACCCAGCGCACTGGCACCGAGAACGGCGGCTTCGCTGCCATTAAGGCTGGAAACCAGAAGCTTGGTCTTTCCTTTGAAGATGTATAGTACATTGTCATCGTAAGCCTTGCGGAGCGGCTCCATCAGGTAGTCGCCTGCTTTTGTCAGCCCGCCGAAGAAGACGAAGGCTTCCGGTGTGTTGAATGTGGCGAAGTTGGCACAAGACTCTCCCAATATGCGGCCCGTATAATCAAAAATGCGTTTAGCCATCTCGTCGCCGGCCTCAGCGGCCTGGAACACGTTGAGCGACGTGATTTCATCGGGATTCAGATCGCGCAACAGGCTGGGCATCGGGCTGTTGGCAAGCATCTCACGCGCCGTGCGGGCCACGCCCGTGGCCGAACAGTATGTTTCGAGACACCCCTTGCGGCCGCAGCCACAGGAGCGGGCGTGTTCGCTGTGGTCGATGATGAAATGACCCAGTTCGCCAGCAAATCCGTCGCTGCCATAAACGACATTGCCATCGACGACGATACCGCTGCCGACACCAGTCCCCAAAGTAATCATGATGAAGTTCTTCATGCCGCGGGCTACTCCGTAAGTCATCTCACCCATGGCGGCAGCGTTGGCGTCGTTCGTCACTTTCACAGGGATGCCCAAGGCTTCTTCGAAAAGTTTGGCAATCGGCACGATACCGTCCCATACGAGATTGGCAGCATACTCGATGTTTCCGGAGTAATAGTTGCCGTTCGGGGCACCGATACCCATACCCCGCACCTTATCGATGCCGCCCACCACGTCGAGGGCAGGCTTCAAAGCTTCGACAGAAGCCTTCACATAGTCGCGGACGTCGGGATAGGCTTTCGTTTCGATGACGGTCTGCATCTTAATCGTACCACGCTGGTCGACGATGCCGAATACGGAATTCGTACCGCCCATATCCAAACCTATGACATAAGGTTTCTCTACTGTTTCCATAACGATCTATATTTCTAATAGTTTATTAATGTCTTTCATGGGATGGACAAAAGTAGTCTTTTTCTGACGACGGAAAAAGCAAATGACGTAAAAAATTGCCCCGAAGCCATTTTTTACTCATGAGCGCCCCAAGATGAAGACGCAGGGCGGCTTCCAGAGGCCGACATGCAGCCGTAAGAAACGTCCCGTCCATCTGCGGGCAGACGGGATGACCGACAGAAAATCCTGTCGCAGCGACAGGATTTTTCAAACGGCTGACAGGAAAAACGGGACGGCAGAGCGAAAAGACAGCCATTCCCCACGTCCGCCCGCCAAGAACATCCGCGACATCCGAAGTGGCTGCGGCGGATACGGTTTTTACGGCCGCTGACCGAAAAACAGCCTGTGAAGTTTCGGTTTTTCGTGAAAAAAACACAACTTTGCAGACGCAATGAATTTTTGGACACTCTTTGAAGTAAGCACTTTTGAACTTGCGTTCAAGGGCTTGCTGGTAGGCATCCTCGCGTCGGCGCCTATGGGTCCCGTCGGCATCCTGTGCATCCAGCGTACCCTGCAAAAGGGCCGTTCCTACGGTCTTGTCACGGGTGCGGGGGCTGCGTTGAGCGACATCATCTACGCCCTGATCACCGGTCTGGGCATGTCGTTCGTCATGGACTTCATCAACAACGAACAAACACTCTTCTGGTTCAAGCTTGTTGGCAGCATCATGCTGTTCGTCTTCGGCCTCTACATGTTCCGAACCGACCCTAGGAAATGTTTCCGCCCCAAGGCGAAAAAGAAAGGCACACTGGCACACAACTTCGTCACCGCTTTTCTGGTCACATTCTCCAACCCGCTCATCATCTTCCTCTTCACTGCGCTCTTCGCGCTGTTGACGTTTGTCGTACCCGAGCACTTGTTCGAACAGTGTGTCGGCTACACGTCGATAGTCGTCGGAGCCATGCTATGGTGGCTGGGCCTGACCTACGTCATCGACAAGATGCGCAACAACTTCGGGTTGCGGGGCATTTTTGTGCTGAACCGCACAGTCGGCACGATTGTGCTCGTCGTTTCGGTGGCCTACGCGCTGATGACACTCTTCCACCTGAGCCTCTATTGAGCGGGAGTTGCCGCCATCCGACAAGCACCGGACACCGCATCACCGCTTTCACTCCAACTACCGACTAACTTCCGCTTATGTTCATCGCCAACCGTCTGAAAGAAACGAACCGCGCAGAATACCTGCTGTACATGTGGCAGGTAGAAGACCTGCTCCGCGCCAACGGGTGTGACATCGACCACCTGCGGACAAACTACCTGTCGAAGTTCGACCTGCCCGACGACCAGCGCCGGCAAATGGAACAATGGTATGCCGACCTATGCGAAATGATGCGCTCGGAGGGTGTCAAAGAAAATGGACACCTGCAAATCAACATCAACACGCTGCAAACCTTAGCCGAACTGCACGAGCGGCTCGTAGCGTCGCCCAAATTCCCGTTCTATCGCGCGGCATACTACAAGGTACTGCCCTACATCGTCGAAATCCGGAACCGGGGCGGACACAAAGACGAGGGCGAACTTCAAACGTGCTTCGACGTGCTCTACGGCGTGATGTTGCTGCGCCTGCAAAAAAAGCCCGTCACTTCGGAAACCGAAGCTGCCGTCAAAGACATATCGGCCCTGTTGGGCCAGCTCTCTGACTATTATTTCAAAGACAGGGAGGACCCTATCGAATGGTAAGACACAATAATATATAACATGCACAAGCTACTGATTACCGGCTGCCGCGGACAATTGGGCAGTGAACTGCAAGCCATCGCCGACGACTATGAGTCGATCGACTTCCTTTTCACAGATTACGACGAACTGGACATCACCGACCGCAAAGCGGTACGTAACTATATCGAAGAACACGAAGTAGACTGCGTAGTGAACTGTGCCGCCTACACGGCTGTTGACAAAGCCGAAAGCGAACCTGAAAAATGCGAGCTGCTGAACGACATCGCTCCGGGCTATCTAGCCGAGGCTATCGCCTCGCGCGGCGGCTCAATGATACAAATCTCAACAGACTACGTCTTTGACGGCAAAGGACACATTCCCTATCGCGAAGACATGCCAACCGCCCCACAGTCCGTCTACGGCCGCACGAAGCTCGCGGGTGAAGAAAAGGTGGTCCGCAACTGCCCCGGGGCAATGGTGATCCGCACGGCGTGGCTCTACTCGTCATACGGGAAGAACTTTGTCAAGACGATGCTCCGACTGGCTAAGGAACGCGACGAGATCGGCGTCGTGGCCGACCAAATCGGCACGCCGACCTATGCCCACGACTTGGCCCGTGCCATTTGCACCATCGTCGAACAAGGCATCGTCCCGGGCATCTACCACTTCACGAACGAAGGCGTATGCTCGTGGTACGACTTCACAAAAACCATCTTCCGCCTCGAAGACATCAGTGCCGACGACTGCCGTGTCCGCCCGCTCCGCACCGACGAGTACCCCAGCACTGCGGCACGGCCGCATTACTCCGTGCTCGACAAAAGCAAAATCAAAAAAACCTACGGGCTCGACATCCGCTGGTGGGAGGACGCCCTGAAATCCTGCATCAAGAAACTGTAATTTGCCTCGCAACCCATAAGATTCATGAACGAAATAGAACGCAGGCGAACCTTTGCCATCATCTCACACCCCGACGCCGGAAAAACAACGCTCACGGAAAAGCTACTGCTCTTCGGCGGGCAAATCCAAGTGGCCGGTGCTGTAAAAAACAACAAAATAAAGAAGACAGCCACCAGCGACTGGATGGAAATCGAGAAACAGCGCGGCATATCGGTCACGACGTCCGTCATGGAATTCGACTACGACGGATATAAAGTCAACATCCTCGACACGCCTGGCCACCAGGACTTTGCAGAAGACACCTTCCGCACGCTAACCGCCGTGGACAGCGCCATCATCGTCGTGGACAGCGCCAAAGGCGTCGAAGCGCAGACTCGCAAACTCATGACAGTCTGCCGGATGCGCAAGACTCCCGTCATCATTTTTATCAACAAAATGGACCGCGAGGGCAAAGACCCGTTCGATCTTCTCGATGAGCTTGAACAAGAACTCCAAATCAGCGTCCGTCCGCTCTCATGGCCCATCAACCAAGGCCAGCGCTTCAAAGGCGTCTACAACATTTACGAGCAGAAGCTCGACCTCTTCGCCCCCGATAAACAGAAAGTGACAGAAAAAGTCGAAGTCGACATCCACAGTGACGCACTCGAAGCCCACGTGGGACCGAACGACGCCGCCAAATTGCGCGAAGACTTGGAGCTCGTTTCCGGAGTCTACCCGGAATTCGACGTCAACGATTATCTCGCAGCCGATGTGGCTCCCGTATTCTTCGGCTCAGCCCTCAACAATTTCGGTGTTAAAGAGCTACTCGACTGCTTCGTCAAGATTGCACCCTCACCGCGTCCCACGCAAGCCGAAGAACGTGTCGTGAAACCCGAAGAGAGCAAATTTACGGGCTTCATCTTTAAGATTACAGCCAACATCGACCCCAATCACCGCTCCTGCATCGCCTTCTGCAAGGTATGCAGCGGTCGCTTTGTCCGCAACGCTCCCTATCTTCACGTGCGTCAGGACAAGACAGTCAGGTTCTCCTCGCCGACACAATTCATGGCTCAACGCAAGAGCACTATCGACGAAGCATGGCCGGGAGACATCGTCGGCCTGCCCGACAACGGAATCTTCAAAATCGGCGACACCCTCACCGAAGGCGAACAGTTACATTTCCGCGGCTTGCCCAGCTTCTCACCCGAGATGTTCAAATATATTGAAAACGCCGACCCCATGAAGACAAAGCAACTCAACAAGGGGATAGAGCAACTCATGGACGAAGGCGTCGCTCAGTTATTCATCAACCAGTTCAACAACCGCAAAATCATCGGGACCGTCGGCCAATTGCAGTTCGAGGTCATCCAATATCGCTTGGAGAACGAGTATAACGCCAAATGCCGCTGGGAACCCGTCAGCCTCTACAAGGCGTGCTGGATCGAGAGCGACGATCCTGCCCAGCTCGACGCCTTCAAGAAGCGGAAGTACCAGTACATGGCCAAAGACCGTGAGGGACGCGACGTATTCCTTGCCGACAGCAACTACGTGCTCCAAATGGCGCAGGCCGACTTCGAGCACATCAAATTCCACTTTACCAGTGAATTCTGAAACGGTCACAGCCATGGACACAGCAATGAAAGAAGACATCAGACGCGCCCTCGACGTACTGAATAAAGGAGGCGTAATCCTCTACCCTACGGACACCATTTGGGGAATAGGATGCGACGCCACGAACGAGGAAGCCGTCAGCCGCGTTTATGCCATCAAACGCCGCACCGACGCCAAGGCGCTCATCACGCTTGTCGACTCAGAAGCCAAGATACAGGGTTACGTCCGCGAAATCCCCGACGTAGCATGGCAACTCATCGATTGCAGCACACGCCCGCTGACCATCATCTACGACGGAGCGCGCCACTTGGCTCCCAACCTGCTGGCCGAAGACGGCAGCGTAGCCATCCGTCTGACACGTGAAGCATTCAGCCGAGAGCTCTGCCTGCGATTTCATCGCCCCATTGTGTCCACATCGGCCAACCTGAGCGGTGAACCTTCACCGGCCACTTTTGACGACATTTCGGAGAACATCAAGCAAGCCGTTGACTACGTCTGCACGTCGCGGCGCGACGATCGTACCCCGGCCCGTCCGTCCTCCATCATCAAGCTGGCAGCGAACGGAGAAGTCAAGATTATCAGAGAATAACATGGTACAGACACAAACAGCCGCAGCACACAGCCCCCTCATCCTCTGGGTTGAACGCCATCTCAGCCAGCGCCAGGTAATCCTCATGCTCAGTTTTTTCGTGGGCATCGCGACGGCGCTGGCCGCTTTCATCCTTAAATTCCTCATTCACGAGATAGAGTTCATTCTGACGGACAGGTTTGACGTGACGGGAGCCAACTGGCTGTTTCTTGTCTATCCTGTCGTAGGCATTTACCTCACGGCATTATTCATTAAGTATGTCGTGCGCGACGACATCGGGCATGGCGTCACAAAAATCCTCTATGCCATTTCACGCCGCCAAGGCCACATCCGGCGTCACAACTGCTGGTCGAGCGTCATCGCATCAGCCCTCACCATCGGTTTCGGCGGCTCAGTCGGCGCCGAATCACCCATCGTGCTGACCGGATCGGCCATCGGATCAGACCTGGGACGCATCTTCAAGCTCGACCACAAGACCCTGATGCTCCTCATCGGCTGTGGAGCGTCTGGAGCGGTAGCCGGCATATTCAAAGCTCCTATTGCCGGACTGGTCTTTACGCTCGAAGTGCTGATGATCGACCTGACCATGGCCTCACTCCTGCCCTTGCTCATTTCGAGCGTGACGGCCACTTGCGTCACCTACGCCCTCAGCGGGACGGGGGCTATCTTCTCGTTCGAACTGCACGATCCCTTTTCAGTCGAGCGCATTCCTTCGTCCATCCTGCTGGGTATTTTCTGCGGGCTTATCGCCCTCTACTTCACACGGGCTATGAATGCCTTTGAGCAGGTGTTCAGCCGAATGAAAGGACTATACCGGCGGCTGGCCTTGGGCGGCACGGTGCTCGCCGTGCTCATCTATTTCTTTCCGCCGCTCTACGGCGAAGGATATTCCACCATCACCATGCTGATTGGCGGCGACAACGTCAGCGACTGGGACAAGGTGCTTAACAACTCCATGTTCTATGGCCACCCGGAGTATCTGCTACTTTACCTCGCCCTGATCGTCGTGTTCAAAGTGTTCGCCACAACGGCCACCAACGGCGGCGGCGGATGCGGCGGTACGTTTGCCCCAAGCCTCTTCCTAGGATGTGTGGGCGGATTTATCTTCGCACGGATGTGGAACCGTATCGACCTGTTGGGCATCCACGTGCCTGAGACCAACTACGCGCTTCTGGGGATGGCCGGTCTGATGAGTGGAGTGTTCCACGCCCCCTTGACCGGCGTATTTCTCATCGCAGAACTGACCGGGGGATACGACCTTTTCATTCCGCTCATCATTGTCTCCGTTTCGGCCTACCTGACGATTAACATTTTCGAGCCGCACAGCATCTATGCCATGCGCCTTGCCCGCACCGGCCAACTGCTCACCCACCACAAAGACCGCTCCATCCTGACGCTCATGACACTCGATTCAATCATCGACAAAACGACGCCGCGCATCGTCCCGGACATGGACTTGGGCCGCATCGTACGTCTCATCGCCACAAGCCAGTCGAGCGTGTTTGCCGTCACCGACGGGAAAGGTTCGCTGCTCGGTGTCATTGAGTTCAAGGATATCCGGAAGATAGCCTTCCGACAGGAACTGTACCGCTATTATACGGCACAGCAACTCATGAAACCGGCGACAACCATCCTGACAACCGACGACCCGATGTCGGCCGTCATGCAACAATTCGAAGACACAGGAGCCGACGTCCTCCCCGTCGTCGACGCACGCCGTGTATTCGTCGGCTTCATCACCAAGGAGCACCTTTACAGCGCCTATCGCAAGGTGCTCGTCGATTTCTCAGAAGAATAAACCCAACCACCACTGCCACCATGAAGAAAGAAGACCTGCGCATCGTCTATATGGGTACTCCCGATTTTGCCGTCGAGAGCCTGCGTGCCCTCGTTGAGGGCGGATACAACGTCGTCGGGGTCGTCACTATGCCCGACAAGGCCATCGGACGCCACCAAAGCGACTTACGTCCAAGCCCGGTGAAGATATACGCCATCGAAAAAGGGCTGAAAGTGCTCCAGCCCGTCAGACTGAAAGACCCTGAGTTTGTCGAAGAACTGCGCGCACTGCGGGCCGACCTGCAAATCGTCGTGGCATTCCGCATGTTGCCTGAGGTGGTATGGGCCATGCCCCGTTTAGGAACCTTCAACCTCCACGCCTCGCTCCTGCCGCAATACCGCGGCGCCGCGCCTATCAATTGGGCAGTCATCAACGGTGAGACCGAAACGGGCATCACTACATTCTTCCTGAAACATGAAATCGACACGGGCGACGTCATACAGCAAGAGCGCGTCCCCATAGCCGACAGCGACACCGCCGGCGACGTGCACGACCGTCTCATGCTCATCGGCGCGCGCCTTGTCACTGAAACGGTCGACCACATTCTCGACGGAACGGTCACGTCCGTCCCTCAACGCGAACTCGCGCCCGGCACGGAACTCCACGGCGCGCCCAAGATTTTCAAAGAGACCTGCCGCATCAACTGGGAACACGGCGTGAAAACCATCTATGACTTCGTGCGTGGCCTCTCGCCCTATCCGGCGGCATGGACAGAACTGCACCATGGCGGGAAAGTATCGGTGCTAAAAATCTACGCTTGTGAAAAACAGTTCTGTACGCCTACGACCGTCCCGGGCCAAGTGGAAACCGACGGCCACAGCATGATGAGAATTGCGGTCACTGACGGCTACGTCGCACTCACCGACGTCCAGATAGCCGGAAAGCGCCGGATGCCCATCGCCGACTTCCTGCGCGGCTTCCATCCGAACGGTGACTGCCACGTCGAATAACGTAAGGCAACCCCACTCCGGCATCAGGCCGAACACACAGCGCAGCGCCGCACACGGATGCCCTTTCTGAAAGAACGGCCGCAGTGACAGGAACTTCTGTCACTGCGGCCGTTCTTTCAGAAAGCCGTCACGCAAGAGACAGACGGCTCAGCGTGCCGTCACATGGAAACATCCTTGCTTCACCTCATACTTCACGTAACACGTTCCCAGCATCCGCTGGTCATAAAGCACCTCCGAGAGGATCCATTTCAACGTGTCGTTACGCACCCGGCGACGCTCAGGCCCGTCAGGGTCTTCCACAGTGACATAACGGTTATAGCTGATGTCAAAAGTTGTCCCATAGCGGTGACAACTTTGACTTGACGCATTTGTATTGAAGTTGCGCAACCGCGTGACGTCGTCTTCCGTACGCAAGACCGACGTGATAATCAGTTTGTGGAAAGGCACGCCCTTTGAAGACAGCGAATCGAGAAAAGCCCTCGATATATGCGTCAAGAGGTTCGCCGCACGCGGAACGAGATAAGGTATCGAATGCGATAGCGGTTGCACGTGGAAAAAAGGATTGTCGCCCACATAGACAAGCCCCTCCTTGTTGCGTGCAGCCTCATCCCTGTCTTTCACCGGTCTGACACCGAGACGCTGAGCCGTGGCCAACTGGACATCATTCAGGTCTGGGAAACAGTCGCGGTAACTCGACACACTCATAATCCGGTTGCGCACAGGCTTTCCGTCCGTGCCCACAAGGCGCACCCTGTTCCGCCTGTCCGAAACCAGCGTGTCGTTGGCAGCGCTCCTCCACACAATAGAATCAATTCTCACCGCCGCCACAGGTTTGGGCTCTACGGCGGGCTTACTTCCAGGGACTATCCAAATCCATTTCACCAAAGCAAGTACAAACACGACCGCCGCGAACGTATATAAAAAATGCTTTTTCCCGAATGAAAAACGTTGTCTCATGCTTCTTCGTCATAACGTGGCGCAAAAGTAGTCAAAAAAGAGAGTATCCTTTCGCAGGGATTGCTTAAATTTGCGGAAAATTACGAAGAGTGATTGATAAACACTTTATACTAGAAGAAGCCGACCCGCAGCTCTTCTTCGGTGCCGGAAACGCGAATCTGCGCATGCTGCGCGCCCTGAGTCCCAAACTGCGCATCACAGCGCGCGACAACGTGGTCCGCGTTGTCGGCGACGAAGATGACATCGCTGCATTCGCCAAACAGTTCACAGCCCTTGAGCATCACTGCGCCCAGTACAACTCGCTCACAGAAGAAGACATCCTCCACATCACACGCGGACAACGCACCGGCAAAGAAGCCGCCGCAAACGTCATCGTGTACAGCACGGGAGGCAGGCCGATCACGGCGCGCAGCGAAAACCAGCGCCGCATGGTCGAAGCCTACGAAACAAGCGACATGCTCTTCGCTGTCGGGCCTGCCGGTTCGGGAAAGACATTCACAGGCATAGCCCTTGCTGTCCGCGCGCTGAAGAACAAAGAGATAAAGAAAATCATCCTTTGCCGCCCCGCCGTCGAAGCGGGCGAAAAGCTCGGTTTCCTGCCCGGCGACATGAAAGAGAAGATCGACCCGTACCTGCAACCGCTCTACGACGCACTCGAAGAGATGATACCGCCCGGCAAACTCCAAGAATACCTCGACACGAACATCATACAAATCGCCCCGCTTGCCTTTATGCGCGGCCGCACACTCAACGATGCCGTCGTCATCCTCGACGAAGCGCAAAACACGACGTCTGCGCAAATAAAGATGTTCCTTACCCGCATGGGAATGAACACCAAGATGATCGTCACAGGCGACCGGACACAAATTGACCTCCCGCCGTCGCAGCGTTCCGGCCTCATCGAAGCAATGCGCATCCTCCGCGACGTGCCCGGCATAGCCTTTATCGAAATGAACAAGAAGGACATCGTGCGCCACAAGCTCGTCACCCGCATCGTCGAAGCCTACGAACAGGACGCACGGCAGCGCAAGGAGGAAAAAGAGACAAGCCAAACTGATAAATAAATGCACAAGCTGGATCTTTCTTTCCTATCGGCCTTTGCACGTAAGGTTCGCTTTTCATTCCTGCCAGACGTATTGGAACTTGATAGGTATACCGCCGTGCCACCCAAACGAGGAGTCTACATTTTCGTCAGTCAAAACCAAGAATTCGTATACCCAGAAGGCAATTCACGCGTCTTTTACATTGGAAAGAGCGACAATCTCCGGCGTCGCATCCGGGAACATTCGAACAAATACCTCACCGTTTGTGAAGAGACTCAAAACGACTTTTTCTCTCGATGGGAATACGGACGTTACTACTACGCCAAGGCGTATGGCTGCGACGCTTACTACATGCCCGTTTCCGGCGTCGAAGAGAGCAAAGATTTGGAAAGTAAAATCATGGAATGCTTCTACAATCGCTACAAGGCTCTGCCCGTGGGCAACGGCGCTTTTTCATACAGATAATCATATAGACAAACATATTTAATCTACCCACAACAATGAGCACACTCACTAAAACTGATTTCCACTTCTCGGGTCAGACCGACGTCTACCACGGTAAAGTACGCGACGTTTACTTCCTCGGCGACGACCGCCTCGTCATGGTTGCCACGGACCGCATCTCGGCTTTCGACGTCATACTGCCGGAAGGCATCCCATACAAGGGACAAATCCTGAACCAGATCGCAGCCAAATTCCTCGACGCCTCAGCCGATATCTGCCCGACATGGAAACTCGCCACGCCCGACCCGATGGTGACAGTCGGCCTCCGCTGCGAAGGGTTTCCTGTCGAAATGATTGTGCGCGGCTACCTCTGCGGCAGCGCATGGCGAGCCTACAAGAGTGGTGTCCGTGAAATCTGCGGTGTCCGCCTTCCCGAAGGAATGAAAGAAAACCAACGCTTCCCAGTGCCTATCATCACACCGACGACCAAAGCAGAAATAGGCGCACACGACGAGGACATCTCGAAGGCAGAAATCCTGGCCCGCGGCCTCGCTACGCCCGAAGAATACGCCCTGCTCGAAAAATACACGCTCGCTCTTTTCCGCCGTGGCACCGAAATCGCCGCAAAACGCGGCCTTATTCTCGTCGACACCAAGTATGAGTTCGGCAAACACGACGGCAAGATTTATCTTATGGATGAGATACACACACCCGACTCAAGCCGGTATTTTTACAGCGAAGGCTACGAAGAGCGTTTTGCCAAAGGCGAGCCGCAGAAACAGCTTTCCAAGGAGTTCGTTCGCGAATGGCTGATGGAAAACGGTTTCCAAGGCAAGGAAGGACAGGCCGTCCCTGAGATGACGCCCGCCATCGTCGAAAGCATCAGCAACCGCTACATCGAACTCTACGAGCACATCACCGGTGAGCCCTTCGTCAAGGAAGAGCATGCCAACCTCGCCGAGCGCATCGAAAAGAACGTCGCGGACTACCTGGCGCAGTAATCCAGCACCGCCCCTTCCGCCGTCCCGGCCTGCCCTTCCCTGTGAGTGCAGGCCGGGACGGCTGTTTCGCTTTTCACTCACTCAAAGGTCCCATCCGGAAACTACCACACAACCGACAAAAGGGAACATATATTCCGGCCGTCCCTGCTTCCGCCGCTCTTTCCCGTCCGTTATCCAAGACCTGCGCCCTATACATCAGACCGAAAAGCCACAGACACGACATTTATCCAGACTTTACACAAATCCACACGGGCTTTATTTTTCCCTAAGCAGAGAGAGGGGAGAGCAACGCGGTGACCGCCATCCGCACCACGGCGTGACAAACCGGCGTTCCAAAAAGAAAACGCCGGGATGCCCCGAAAAACAACGCAGAGCCGGCGTCGTGTCCGTCAAAAAGTCGTAACTTCGCCAGCCGGAACGCACTGCGTCCCGACAACGACCCTGCCATGTACGAACAAGAGAAGATCAAACCCTACGGCGAGGCTGGCAGCAAGGGCCAGCAGGTGGAGCACATGTTCGACCGCATCGCCCACTCCTACGACCTGCTCAACCATCTGCTCTCGATGGGCATCGACCGCCGCTGGCGCCGTGCCGCAATCGCTTCGCTACGCCCCTACGCGCCGGAATCGGTGCTCGACGTGGCCACCGGCACGGGCGACTTCGCCCTACTGGCCGCCCGGATGCTCCGGCCCAAGCGGCTGGTCGGCGTCGACTTGTCCGAGGGCATGCTTGCCGTAGGACGCGAAAAAGTGAGGCGCGCAGGACTCGACACCGTCGTCACGTTCCAAAAAGACGACTGCCTGCACCTCTCGCTACCGGACGACACATTCGACGCCGTTACGGTAGCTTACGGCATACGCAACTTCGAGAACCTCGACCGGGGACTGCGCGAAATGCGCCGCGTCATGAGGCAGGGCGGGCGGTTGGCCATCATTGAGCTCTGCACGCCCAACAGGTTTCCCATGAAGCAGCTTTTCAAGCTCTATTCACGCATACTCATGCCCGCCATAGGCCGGATAATCTCGCACGACAGCCAAGCCTACCGCTACCTGCCGGCCACGATGGAAGCCTTCCCGCAAGGCGAGGTGATGCAAGGCATCCTCGAACGTGCCGGATTCCGCGAAGTGTGTTTCCGTCGCTTCACGTTCGGACTGAGCACGCTCTACACGGCAGCCAAATAACCTCTGTGCACTCTCAAACCACACGACCATGAAACGATACGGCCTCATCGGCTACCCCCTCGGCCATTCCTTTTCGGCAGGCTACTTCGCCCGTAAATTCAAGGCCGAAGGCATCGACGCCGAGTATCTGAACTACGAAATCCCCACGGCCGAGCTCCTGCCGGACGTCGTACGCGAAAATCCGACGCTCGCGGGACTCAACGTGACCATACCTCACAAACAGGCGGTCATTCCCCTGCTCGACTCGCTCAGCGACGAAGCGCGTGCTATCGGGGCGGTAAACGTCATCCGTATTGACCGCCGCGACGGAAAAACATTCCTGCGCGGATTCAACGCCGACGTCATCGGATTCACACGTTCAATCCGCCCCCTGCTCCGCCCCACACACCGTGCGGCCCTTGTGCTCGGCACGGGGGGAGCGTCGAAAGCCGTTGTCCATGGTCTTCATCAACTTGGCCTCACTACGCAATACGTGAGCCGTACACCGCATGGCGACACTATCGGTTATGACGACCTCACGCCCGAAGTGATGGCCACGCATACGGTCGTGGTGAATTGCACACCCGCAGGGATGTTTCCACACGTCGAAGCATGCCCGGACCTGCCCTATGGTCTCGCCACGCCTGACCACCTCTTTTACGACCTCATCTATAATCCCGAAGAAACGCTCTTCCTTCGTCGCGCGGCCGAACAAGGCGCCACGGTGAAGAACGGCCTCGAAATGCTTCACCTGCAAGCCGAAGCGAGCTGGGCGTTCTGGAACAGCAACGACTGACGCCCCCATGCGCCGCCTCCGCCTGAGCCCTCGCTTTACAAGTCGGCTGGCAGACATTGCGGGACGGCTGATAGTTTTTTCTATCAGCCGTCCCGCAATGTCTGCCAGCCCGCCCAATCCGAGAACAAGGGCAAAAGGGCGCCGGAGAATGGCTGTGTGAAAATCCTACGGCTTTTCGCCCACAATTCCACTCGTTTGCACTATCTTTGCGTTATGTTATAGAATACTCACGCAGGCATGAAGAAACTTCGCCTACTCCTACTCTTGTTTCTCGGTCTGACAGCCTTGGCCGTCCGTGCCGCTTGGACACCCGAGACACTGCCCATGGTGCACCTTGACGACGCCCGGCGATACGTCTGCAACCCCGACGGCCTCATGTCGCCCGCCGCGGTCGACTCGACCGACGCCCTCCTCTACCGCCTTGAACGCGAGAAAGGCGTCGAGACCGTCGTAGTCATCGTGAGCCGCATCGAAGGCGGCGATCCGTACGACTTCGGTATGGCGTTGGCAAAGAAGTATGGCGTCGGCAGCCGGGAGCAGAACACGGGGCTAGTCATCGTCATCAGTACAGAAGACCGCAAGTTTTTCATCCTCACTGGCCGCGGCCTCGAAGGGACACTGCCCGACGCCATCTGTAAGCGCGTCGAGAACCGCGTCATGGTTCCTTATCTCAAAAGCGGCGACTGGGACATGGCAGTCTACGCCTCAGTCCGCGCCCTCAGCGGCTACATCTACGGCGACCCCTCGCTGCGCGACGAGCTCGGCAATGAAGAAAGCGACGGCAAAGGTTTCGGGCTCGCCATCGCCTTAGGGTTTCTCTTCTTACTCTTCGCACTGAGCATTACACACCGTCGCGGACGGACAGGCGGCCAACGCTGCCCGCAATGCAGGCATCACACGCTCCACGCCACCCATGCCCGGATGGTACGTCGCCCCGACGGACGCTATGTGCGACAGGTGACGTATCAATGCGACCACTGCAATTACGTCGAGTTGCGCGACGAGGATCCCAACGACCGTTTCCATGGCGGCGATCTCCTGCCTCCGATATTCTTCCTCGGCGGCATGAGGGCCGGCGGATTCGGCCATCACGGCGGTGGCTTCGGCGGCATCAGTGGAGGCACGTTCGGAGGCGGCTCCTTCGGCGGTGGCGGTGCCGGCGGCAGCTTCTGAACCACACAAAAGCCCTCTATGAATATCCAACCTAAACGTTTAGCAATATGAAAAAATCGACCATCACGCTCTTCGTCATTGGAGCAATCGTCATCCTCCTGGCCGGATGGGTGACCATACAGTATAACGGCATGGTAGCTAACGACGAGGCCGTCACAACGGCATGGGCCGGCGTCGAATCGCAATACCAGCGTCGCAGCGACCTCATCCCGAACCTCGTGAATACCGTAAAAGGGTACGCCGCGCACGAAAAGGAAACCCTCGAAGGTGTAGTCGAAGCACGCGCCAAAGCCACGCAAGTCACTGTCAATGCAGACAATCTGACCCCCGAACGTTTCGCCCAATTCCAAAAAGCGCAAGGCGAACTCTCTGCCGCCCTCGGTCGGCTGATGCGTATCACCGAAAACTACCCGCAGCTACGTGCAAACGAGAACTTCTCTGAACTGCAAGCCCAGCTCGAAGGTACGGAAAACCGCATCAACGAGAGCCGTCTCCGCTTCAACGAGGCGGTTCAGGAATACAACCTCAGCATACGCCGCTTCCCCGGCAACATCTTCGCCAGCCTCTTCGGCTTCGAGAAACGCGATAAGTTCGAAGCCGCAGACGGCACCGAACAAGCCCCAGAAGTAAAATTCTAAAACCACACATAGCCACCGGAAAAATGGACAGCAAACAAAGATACATGATGCGCGGCGTGAGCGCCATGAAAGAAGACGTGCACAATGCCATCAAGCACATCGACAAAGGCCTCTATCCGCAAGCTTTCTGCAAGATAATCCCCGACATCCTCGGAGGCGACCCCGAGTATTGCAACATTATGCACGCCGACGGCGCCGGTACCAAGTCGAGCCTCGCGTATGCCTATTGGAAAGAGACGGGCGACCTTTCCGTCTGGAAGGGAATAGCGCAAGACGCGCTCATCATGAACACCGACGATTTGCTCTGCGTCGGCGCGGTCGACAACATCCTCGTCTCGTCCACCATCGGGCGCAACAAGATGCTCATCCCGGGCGAGGTGATCTCAGTCATCATCAACGGCACCGACGAACTGCTCCAACAGATGCGCGACATGGGCATCGGGATCTACGCCACTGGCGGCGAGACGGCCGACGTGGGCGACCTTGTGCGCACCATCATCGTCGATTCGACCGTCACCTGCCGCATGAAACGCAGCGACGTCATCGACAACGCCCACATCCGGCCCGGCGACGTCATTGTGGGCCTCTCGTCGAGCGGGCAAGCCACTTATGAAACCGCATACAATGGCGGGATGGGCAGCAACGGACTCACCTCGGCGCGGCACGACGTCTTTGCCAAATACCTGGCTGAAAAATACCCCGAGACCTATGACCACGCCGTGCCCGAGGAGTTGGTGTACAGCGGGTCGTACCGTCTGACCGACCCGGTGGAGGGCGCCCCCGTCGACGCCGGCCGACTGGTGCTCTCGCCAACGCGTACCTACGCCCCGGTGGTGAAACGGTTGCTCGACGAGCTGCGGCCGCAGATCCACGGCATGGTACACTGCACGGGCGGCGCCCAGACCAAGGTGCTGCATTTCGTGGGCGAAAACTGCCGCGTAGTGAAAGACAATATGTTCCCCGTGCCGCCCCTCTTCAAAGCCATCGCCAAAGAAAGCGGCACGGATTGGAGCGAGATGTACAAGGTGTTTAACATGGGCCACCGCCTCGAAGTCTACGTCGACGCCGCCGACGCCCAGCGCGTCATCGACATCTCGCGCAGTTTCCGCATCGACGCGCAAGTGGTGGGCCGCATTGAGGAAGGCCCCCGCTCGCTCACCATCCGCAGCGAGTTCGGCGAGTTCCACTACTAAGCCGGAAACAGACCAGGGCACACCGTCAACGAAAACGAAAAGACAATGAACGAAAACGAAAAGAAGAACGAAGAGACGCGCCCGTCGCAGCACGCCATCACCCTGAGCCGCTCCGCGGTCTGGATGTGCACTTTCGCCGTCGCATACGTCGTCATCCACTTGGGCATCGAGCTGGTGGACTACCTGCAAGCCGACGCCGTCCGCACAGGCCGCGTCATCACGCGGAGCCTCGGCATCCTGGGCTGGTGCGGCGTGCTCTTCGTCCTCATCAAACAGTTATGGAATGACCGCAAACGGTGACACACTTTTAGAGAAACTGGACGCGCTCCAATCGCGCTTTGCCGAAGTGGCGACGCTCATTACCGACCCGGCCGTCATCGCCGACCAGCCGCGCTACGTCCGCCTGACCAAGGAATACAAGGAGCTGGAAGACCTCATGACAGCCCGCAAGGAGTACGCCGCCCTGCTCCACAACCTCGACGAGGGCAAGACCATGCTGCTCAACGAGAGTGACCCGGAACTCAAAGAGATGGCCCGCGAGGAAGTGTCGGCCTGCGAAAAACGCCTGCCGCAACTGGAAGAAGAAATCAAGCTCATGCTCGTGCCCAAGGATCCCGAGGACGCCAAAAACGCCATACTGGAAATCCGCGGCGGCACGGGCGGCGACGAGGCGGCCCTCTTTGCCGGCGACCTCTTCCGCATGTACGCTAAGTTCGCCGAGCGCAAGGGCTGGAAGCTCGAGGTGTCCAGTGCCAGCGAAGGCGCCGCCGGGGGGTTCAAAGAGATTGTCTGCTCGGTCACCGGCACCGACGTCTACGGCACGCTCAAATACGAGAGCGGCGTCCACCGCGTCCAGCGCGTCCCGGCCACCGAGACACAGGGCCGCGTACACACCTCGGCGGCCACGGTGGCCGTCCTGCCCGAGGCCGAGGCCTTCGACGTGGTCATCAACGAGGGTGAGATAAAATGGGACACCTTCCGCTCCTCCGGCGCCGGCGGCCAGAACGTGAACAAGGTGGAGAGCGGCGTGCGCCTGCGCTACAACTGGAAGAACCCGAACACCGGCGAGGTGGAGGAAATCCTCATCGAATGTACCGAAACGCGTGACCAACCGAAAAACAAGGAACGCGCGCTGGCCCGTCTGCGCACCTTTATCTACGACAAGGAACACCAGAAATACGTGGACGACATCGCTTCGCGTCGCAAGACACTCGTGTCGACCGGCGACCGCTCCGCCAAAATCCGGACCTACAACTATCCGCAAGGGCGCATCACCGACCACCGCATCAACTACACCATTTATAACCTGGCAGCTTTCATGGACGGCGACATCCAAGACTGCATCGACCACCTCATCGTAGCTGAAAACGCCGAACGCCTGAAAGAAGCCGAACTATGAACCACGAGACGCCCAGCGGGCGCCCCGTAGACGCAAACGTCCGAATGTGAGAGCATTCGGGACGTTTGCCATATCCATCCATACGGCAAACACGGCAGCCGACAACACAAGGCATCACCACAAGCCGCGGAAATGTCCTAGCGGCGAAGAAGGCTTGAAACCACGTCGTGAATTTTATATTCCACGATGTGATTTATATACCTCACAGCGTGGTTTTTATATCTCACGACGTGACTTACAGTTTGTGATGCCTGACTCGTAGTTCCGTAGCGCAGGGGCTGATGTCTGACGCGCCGCATGCGAAATGCGGCCAAACTGCCATCCGCACGGGCGACGCATCCCAGCATCAGACCGAAAAATCCGTCTGTTTTTACCCCGCATTCCACACGTTTACACTATCTTTGTGGAAAACAACTCCGGCTCTGGCCACAAAACACGCAGAACCATGAAAAAAAGTCCTATCCACCTGTTACGCGGCTACTTACTCAGTCTGATGCGCACACTGCGACGCTTTCCACTGCCCACACTATTCATTCTCCTACTTACGCTGAAAACCCTTCTGGCTCTCCATGGCATGAGCTGTGGGACCGGACACGAAGATGACATCACATTCTTCTACCTGTCCGGGGCAGCCCTGCTTGCCACCGTCACTGCGGTATGGGGTGAGACTCAACGCTCTAAGCGACTGCGTTACGGCGTGACACTCGCCACGCAACTCATCTGGTTAGGTAATGCTGCCTACCTCTTCGGCCAACCGGCCATATCGCTCTCACTCGGGGTAGCCAACGGCGCCTCGCTCGTCCTGCTCGTCGCGGCCCTACCGGGGCTGCCCTACCTGCATCGACACAACGAACTGGCGTTCAGGCGGTTCTGCTCGCGGCTCGTATTCTCAGCTATCGCCGCAGGACTTGTAGGCCTATGCTTCTTCGCCGGCGTGACGGTCCTCTCACTTTCCCTCGAACCGCTCTTCGGCATCCGCATGGGAACCTACACCGTCGAAACTATCGCCACGCTTTTCTTCGTATTCTGCGCGCCGATGGTGTTCCTCTCACGAATGCCCTCGCCCGATGCTTTGGGGCAGGAGCAACATGCCGTCAGCCCGCTGACGCGCTACGCCGTACGCTACGTAATCAATCCGCTGCTATGCGCTTACGCTGCCCTACTCTACGTCTATGCGGCCTACATCCTGCTGACATGGAACCTGCCCAACGGATGGGTATCGGCACTGGTGAGCGCGCTGATGGGCGGAGTGGTGCTTACAGTCTACCTTTTCCTTCCACTGCGCCGTACAGACGGCTGGGAGCGTGACGACTTTGTGGCGCGCTACGGCCCGGCACTCCTACTGCCCCTGCTGGTACTTATGAGCATCGGTATCGGCCGACGGCTCTACGACTATGGCCTCACGGTGCGGCGCCTTTACCTGCTTCTCTTCAACCTCTGGTGCTATGCCGCCTGCTTCTACATGATTTTCACCCGCTCCCGCCGCGTCAAGTGGCTACTGCTCTCGCCCGTCGTACTTGGATTCCTGGCCTCAGTGGGACCGTGGAACATCGTAGGCTCAACGCAACGTGTGCTGGCAAAAGAAGTAAAACGCGCTCTCGACGCCAGTGGCGTGGCTGCCTGTCCCATGGACAAGACGGCCTATGGCCACACGCTCGAAGCCATGACAGACGAGACGGCCCGTTTCGTGAACGACAAGCTCGACTACATGCTCAGCACCTACGGCCGCAAGAGCGTGGCGGCGTTCATCAAGGACGACGTCGACCCACACCACTTCGGGCGGAAAACCACGGACGACGTACAGACATACAGCCAATACTTCACGCGTCAAGCCCGCGTGAGTCTGACCGACAGCGTAGCCCACCTGCGACATGTGGACGAGACGCAGTCACTCACCGCCCTCGACCTGAGACGCGACACGGTGTACTTCTTCCTGAAAGACGCCGCCGCAAGCGCGGACGACTCGCTCCTGCGCTTCGACATCCCGCTCGGCCTGCTACGCAGCTGGGACACTGCCGACGCCGATACGGCGCCTCCCGTGCTGCACAGCCACGACAGACGGGCACACTTGGCCGTAGAAGGCTTCTATCTCGACTTACGCACGGACAGCCGGCCCGACGACCTGAAAGTGAACAGCCTCACGCTCGAAGGCATCCTGCTCACGAAGTAGCCGTACAGCCCCGGCAGCATCTCGCCGGAAATGCGTAACTTTGCGCCACGCGAAACAAACCACAGAAACCCATAACATTTCACCTACATGAACAGACAAGAAATCATCCAGAACATCCGTCGGAAAGCGTCGTTCCTCTGCGTCGGCCTCGACACGGACGTAAAGAAAATACCCGCCCACCTGCTCAGCGAGGACGACCCCGTCTTTGCCTTCAACAAGGCTATCATCGACGCCACGGCCCCCTACTGCATCGCCTACAAGCCGAACCTCGCCTTTTACGAGTGCGGAGGACTGAAAGGCTGGGCCGCCTTTGAAAAGACGGTCAGCTACCTGAAAGAGAACTATCCCGAGCTGTTCATCATTGCCGACGCCAAACGCGGCGACATCGGCAACACGTCGGCCATGTATGCCCGCTCGTTCTTCGAAGAGATGGATCTCGACGCACTGACGGTGGCTCCCTATATGGGAGAGGACAGCGTGACCCCTTTCCTCGGCTACGACGGGAAATGGGTCATACTCTTGGCGCTGACCAGCAACAAAGGTTCGCACGACTTCCAGCTGACCGAGGACAAAGCAGGTGAGCGGCTGTTCGAGAAAGTACTGCGCACATCGCAACAATGGGCCGGAGCAGACCATATGATGTACGTCGTAGGCGCCACGCAAGGCAGCCTCTTTGCCGACATCCGCCGCATCGCACCCGACCACTTCCTGCTCGTGCCTGGTGTCGGTGCCCAAGGCGGCTCGCTTGAAGAAGTCTGCCGCTACGGGATGAACGCCGACTGCGGCATTATCGTCAATTCGTCGCGCGGCATCATCTACGCGTCGGGCGGGACGGACTTCGCCGACGTGGCGGCAGTCAAGGCCAAGGAGTTGCAAGAACAGATGGCCGGGCAGCTCCGCCAGCACGGCATCATCTGACACCGTCAAACACAAGCGGCCGCTTCATCACCCACACAGACGGGAAGAAGCGGCCGCAGTTTTAACTCATACACGTTACGCCCTCCCCTTCCTGAAATCCCATGACCGACCGCCTCATCATCAACGACCCCGTCTATGGCTTTACCGAAGTACCACGCGGGCTGCTATGCGACATCATCAAACACCCCTACTTCCAGCGGCTTCACCGCATCCGCCAGCTGGGGTTGGCCGGACTTGTCTATCCCGGCGCGCAGCACACGCGCTTCCTGCACTCGCTCGGTGCCTACCACCTGATGCACCGTGCCATCGAAAGCCTCACCTCGAAAGGCGTCTTCATATTCGATTCCGAAGTCGAAGCCGTCGAGGCTGCCATCCTGATGCATGACCTAGGGCACGGCCCGTTCTCGCACGTGCTGGAAAAGGTCTTTATCGACGGCGTAAGCCACGAGGACATCTCCCTCATGATGATGGAAGAAATCAACAACGAGCTACACGGCCAGCTCAATCTGGCAATCAAGATTTTCAAGGACGACTATGGCAAACGCTTCCTCCATGAACTGATTTGCAGCCAGCTCGACATGGACCGCATGGACTACCTCTGCCGCGACAGTTTCTTCACAGGCGTCCGCGAGGGCAACATCGGCGCCGAACGCATCATCCAGACGCTGAACGTGCACGACGACCGTCTTGTCGTGGAACAAAAAGGCCTGCTCTCAGTGGAGAACTACCTGATGGCACGACGGCTGATGTACTGGCAAGTATACCTGCACAAAACGGCAACCGCAGGCGAGGCTGTACTCACTGCTGCCCTCCGACGCGCCAAAGAACTGGCGCAAAGAGGCGTTGCCCTGTTCGCTTCGCCGGCTCTACGCTTCTTCCTGTACAATCAGGTCGATGCGCAACTCTTCCACAGCACACCGAAGTGCTTGGAACACTTTGCCGAGTTGGACGACAGCGACGTCATCAACGCGCTCAAAGTATGGCGGCATCACGACGACCGTGTGCTGTCCATCCTGGCCGACTCGTTCATCAACCGCCGTCTTTTCAAGGTCGAGGTACTTCAATCGCCACCTTCGGAGGAACGGCTACTGTCGCTCCGTGCTAAGATCGCCCATCGCCTGGGCATCTCGGATGACGAGGCCGCCTATTTTGTCTGCACCCGCAGAGAGACCAAGGAGATGTATTCCGCCACTGCTGACGGCATCGGCATTCTCTATCCCGACGAAAGCGTACGTGATGTAGCCTCCGTCTCCTCGCTCATCGACTCTGAAACTGCCGACTGCGCCGACCACAAGCTCTACCTCTACTACATGCGCACGGACTGACCCGGCAACGTCGATGCAAGTTGCCGCCACTCGAGGGAAAAACACGTCCGTGCCCATGGACAGACACAAACACTGCGCCCGTTGTTCGCTCTCAGTAAGAATCGGACAACGGGCGCAATGTAAAAATCATGGATGCACTGACCGGAATGTATGAAACAGTGACAGAAATTACGGAAAGAGTGACAGGAAACACGGGCACTGCTTCCGTCCGGACGGCCTCAATGCTTGTCATAATAAGCCCGGATGCGCGCTCGGATATTGCGGCGCAAGCAGTCCCGATAGAGCCACGGCTCAGCACCATGAAAGTCGCCGACATTCAGGAAGCCGAGAATGGGGCGGTACTCCGCCCCGCTGTATCCGCGGACAATCAAGACATGATGCTCAGCTGAAACACTGACTGTCACCGTATCGTCGAGCACGGCAGGCGTAGTATCGGTGCGCCAGTTTACAGGGTTGATGCACATGACGCAAGGGGCACTGACGATAGGCTTGATAAAGCGCTCGTCCGAGACGGAGTTGTAGCAGATAGTCACTCCGATGTCTGTCGAATCCTGCGCAGCCCGGATGTTCGTCGTGGCCGCCACATCGCCGGGCGTCACCTTATATCCCATCACATAGGCCGCCACGAGATAACGATGGAGTTCTGGTGGCATTGTTTTCAGCAGTTCGACCACAGCGCGACCACCTTGGCTGAACCCTGCCAAAATAAAGGGACGCCGTGGATTGCGCCGCCGCTGAAACTCCCGAAAAGCAGCGCGCACATCGCCCATAGCCAGAGCGACATACTTGTTCACGGAATCTTCATTCTGCATGGCCCACACTTCGATCGTCATGTGGCGATAATAAGGTGAATAAAAGTCATTGCCTTCGCCCATGTAGGCCGCAACGCGACTGATCTCCTTGTCCATGTCGGCACGGTGGGCTTCATTATACACGTCTGCGTAGTGACAAAGGGCACTATCGGATGCCATCCAATCCTTCTCCCACGTCGAAACGATGTAGAATACATCCGCCCCGTTTCCTGCCGTGTCGTTTTTCTGCACAAACCACATCGACGAATCGGTATAATCGGGCGCAGGAGGGATGTATTGCCCCGCATCGACGGAAGCTGGCAAATGCTCCTTACGTGGAGCGCACAACGAATGTACGGAAAGGAGACTGGCACAAAAAAGCAGAGCCGTCACACACAGACGGCTCTGAGGAAATGAAGTTCGTAACAAACACATAAGCTGAAAGCATACGTGACCAATTGATATCTGTTCACAAACACGCCCGGAGCACGACATCCTCTTCCGTAGCAGCAAGGCGGAACTTATATCAGGTCTTGCGCTCCTTGCACCACCCCGTCCTTATCCTGCTGACGGCGCTGCTTGCGGCGCTCGCGTCGGTTCAGTTCCTGTTTTGCCTCTCCGCCGGTCACGCCGTTCCGGCTACTTCCGGCCGATTCGGCTGGCCGCCCCGCAGAATCAGCTGAATGCACGGGCACAAGGGTCGGCACACCGTTCTCGTCAAAGCGCAGTTCAAGCCTCAAAGAGTCGCCCATCAGGACAGCGGTGGAATCCACAGCCACCGTGTCAGTATCGAGCCGCACAGGAGCATAGGTCACTTCGTAAAGTGAAGCATCTATTTTTTCTTTCGGCGCACCGTACTTCCGGGCGTATTTGTCATGGAAAAGCGGATCGCCGAGCACACTTTCCATGAAATAACCGAAAATGGGCAACGCCGTCCTGCTGCCCTGTCCCAGCGCTCCGGTACGGAAATGAATGCTGCGATATTCGCCGCCAACCCAGGCTCCACCGACGAGACCGGGCGACGTACCGACGAACCAGGCGTCAGAGTGATTGTTCGACGTACCGGTCTTTCCTCCGAAGTCGACTTCTCTGGCATACTGCCCCACATAACGGCGCAAAGACTGCGATGTGCCACCTCCATCGTTGACACCAGCCCGCAAAAGCTGTTGCATGAAGAATGCGGAACGATATGGGATGACTTGCTCTCCTTCTTCCGTCGCTTCGTAGATGACTTCACCGTCACGGTCGACGACTTTCGTCACCAAGACAGGCTCGACATGACGGCCGTTGTTTGCCACCGTGGCGTAAGCATTAACCATCTCCAAGAGGTTCACGTCGCTTGCGCCCAAAGCCAAAGCAGGTGTTTCGTCCAAAGGAGATTTGATTCCCATTGCATGAGCGGTCTCAGCGATGCGGTCTATTCCCACGCGTTGCCCGAGCTTGACGGCTATCGTGTTGATGCTGCGCGCGAAAGCGGCACGCAAGGGGATGGAATCACCGGAGAAATAGCCGTTAGCGTTGTGAGGCTGCCAAAGTGTGGTTTCTTTTTTCTTGGCATCATAGACCTCCATGCTGATGAACTCATCACGCATACGGTCGGCCGGGGTCATGCCCTGATTCATCGCCTCTGTATACACGAACAATTTGAATGTCGAACCCGGTTGACGCATGGCTGTCACCTTGTCGTATTTCCAGGCTTGGAAATCGATGTCGCCGACCCACACTTTGACGTGACCGTTTTCTGGTTCCATCGCCACAAAACCTGTGTGCATGAAACGCACCATGTAACGAATGGAATCCATCGTGCTCATCATTTCGGTCTTCGGCCCATCGTACGTGAAAAGCTTGACCGGATGCGGCTGGTTCAAATAATAAGTCACTGAATCCGGTGCGTCGGGATATCGCGCCGACAGGATTTTGTAGGCGTCGGTCTTTTCAGCCAGATCCTCTATGAAATGAGGAATCTCTTGCCCGCGCTCGTCGACCCACGGTGCCCGTTTGCCCCAATGGTTATCAAAATTGCGCTGAACGATACGCATCTGCTTGCTCACAGCAGCTTCGGCGTAACGCTGCATCCGCATGTTCAGCGTAGTATATATCTTCAAGCCATCGGAATATAGATCTACATCAGGCAATTTTTCTTTCAGGTAATCGGCAACGGCTTCACGGAAATACAGGGCTTTCCCGTCATAGACCGTCTCTACCTTAAACTTCAAGTCTATGGGCAGGTCTTTCAGCGAGTCACATTCTGCCAAGGTCAGATGACCGTGAGTGCGCATGTTGTCGAGCACCGTGTTGCGCCGGCGGAGGCTGTTCTCGGGATTAATCCGTGGATTGTATGCAGAAGTGGCTTTCAGAAGACCAACAAGAACGGCCGCCTCTTCTGGTTTCAAGCGCGAAGGTGTCGTGTCGAAATAAGTCTTCGAGGCAGTCTTTATTCCGAAAGCATTGGAACCGAAATCAACCGTGTTCGCATACATGTTCAGAATTTCGCGCTTGGAATAGAACATTTCCAACTCGACAGCAAGAATCATCTCCTTGCTTTTCATGACAAGGATTTTCACCCCTGGGATGTAGCCAAGCAATCCGGTTGAATACTCGGTCCGGACACGGAACATGTTCTTCACCAATTGTTGCGTAATGGTCGACGCCCCGCGCGCCCGTCCACGAAACGCATCTTTCACCGCAGCCACGAGTCCTTGGAAATCAATACCATGATGACGATAGAAACGTTCGTCTTCCGTCGAGATCAAAGCATCGAAAAACACAGGATTGATGGAGTCGTAAGGAACGGGCTGACGGTTTTCGCTGAAAAAACGCCCGATCAACACGCTGTCTTCACTGTAAATTTCTGAAGCGGCGGCTGTCCGCGGGTTCATTATGCTGTTGATGGACGGAGACCGGCCAAACAGCCAGAACAGATTGACCGAAACTGCAAAAATATAAAAGATGACAAACGCAAAGAACGACAACACAGCCGCACACAACTTCTTATACCACGGAGTTCCCCGATAAAGAGCGATGTACCACCGCCAAGCGGCTTTTATTTTCCTTCCGAGCCAGCAAAAAGCCGACAAGACTTTTGCCCAAAAGCTCTGATTTTCTTTACTCATGACAATGAAAATTACGCACGCAAAAGTAAATAATTACACTGTTGCGTCTAACTGTTTTGTAATAAAATTTCTTATTTTCACCATATCGTCTGGTGAAAACCATTGTATAGACGGGTCACGCCGGAACCAAGTCATTTGTTTGCGCGAATAAACCCGCGAGTTACGTCGCACTTTATCCAAAGCAAAATCCAACGTCCATTCGCCGTCAAGATAGCGGAAGAGTTCCTTATATCCCACCGTGTTCAAAGCGTTAAGGTGGCGATATGGATAAACACGGCGCGCCTCGTCGAGCAAGCCGCGGTCCATCATCATATCAACACGCCGGTTGATTCGGTCGTATAATTCTTCACGCTCTCGGGTCAAGCCAATCTTTATGATGCGGAATGGACGTTCCTTAGTAGCCCGTACTCGAAATGTGGAATAGGGCCTGCCTGTCATATAACAGATTTCGAGTGCATGAACCACACGCTTGGTGTTACGGACGTCGCACTGGGCATAATAGTCGGGATCAAGCAGTTTCAGCTCGGCACTGAGAGCATCAAGTCCCCGCTCTTCCAAACGCTGGAGCACACTGGCACGCGTATCGGCATCTACCGAGGGCATGTCGTCTATGCCTTGGCATACCGCGTCAATATAGAGCATGGAACCACCACTAAGCATAGCCACGTCATGCTTGCCGAACTGCTTGCCCAAAACAGCCAAAGCTTCGGTTTCATAACGGGCGGCGCTGTAATAATCGGTCAAGCTCAAAGTGCCCACAAAGTAATGACGCACCCGCGCCTGCTCCTCCGCTGTCGGGGCAGCCGTCCCAATTGGCAGATCGCGGTAAAGTTGCCGTGAATCGGCGTTCAATATGGGTATATGCAAGAACTCAGCTATCTGCAAGCTGAGTTCCGTTTTCCCAACACCTGTCGGGCCTAAAAGCACAAAGAGGGTTTTCACGTTTAGTGGTGCGACCGGATGTAACGAACGTCAGCGCCCGTCTTCTGAGACTTCAAAACCCTCGGGGTCAAATTCGTCGCTGTTATACGACTCACTACCATAAAAATCGTCATCCAACCCTTCGTCTACACCGACCCCTGCCCCCTTGGGCGGCATGTCAATAGCAGACAAGTCCTCTATCTGTGTCGGCGCCTTTCCGATAGAACGGACAACTTGCGGTTCGCTTATATGTTGAGCCGGCACTATCTCCACAACATCTAAATAGAACACTCGCTCGGCAAACGGGTCAAAAACATATTCCAGCTTTTGGTCCTCTTCCTCTATCAGTTCATTCAGACGCGTCGTCTCCATGACATAAATGTCTTCTTCGTACGAAGCTCCTCTGTCAAGGCTCATATCCTCTCGCGTCACTTGTTTTTTCCGCTCCCATTCCTCGTCGCAAAGATAGAACGACGTGATCTGGTCGTCGGGATAGCCACACGAAGTGAGAATGACCCGGTTCAGGTCAAGGAACGTAGCGTCGTCTTCTATCAGATACTCACGTAAGAAATTTTCGACTTCGTCTGAAATGAGTTTTATTCTGAACAGCATAACTCGTACTATTTATTTAATTATCCCTCGTTTCGACGTTTTCACGAAGTCAAGGATATATTCGATCTCCTTGCTCATCGGCACTTCCCGCTCAATCTGTGCCAAACACTCGTCACGAAGTTTGCCCCGCTGATAAAGAAGCCGATAAGCGGAATGGATGTTTTCGATCATTTCAGAACTGAACCCGCGACGTCGCAGACCCACAACGTTCAAGCCGCAGAAAGCCACAGGCTCGCGAGCTGCCATTACGAACGGCGGCACATCCTGACCGGTACGTGTTCCGCCGCCTATCATCACATAGCTGCCGATCCTGCAAAATTGATGAACAAGAACGGAGGCACTGATTATTGCATAATCGTCCACAATCACCTCGCCCGCTAACTTTGTCGTATTACCGACGATACAACCGTTACCAACCGTGGCATCATGTGCAATGTGGACGGCCTCCATGAAAAGGTTTCCACTTCCGACGACAGTCTTCCCTTTCGCTGCCGTCCCACGGTTGATCGTTACGTTTTCACGTATCGTGTTATTGTCGCCGATTTCGGCGGTCGTATCTTCACCTTTGAACTTCAAGTCTTGGGGAATCGCGCCGATGACAGCACCTGGAAAAACAGTATTACCGTTTCCCATGCGCGTTCCGCACAAAATGGTCACGCTATTCATCAGCACGTTATTATCACCGATAACAACGTCGCGGTCAACATAACAGAAAGGACCGATCTCACAGTTGTCACCAATCTTGGCGTCGGGATCGATATAGGCTAAGGGACTTATCTTATTCATAACTGGTTACTTGTTTTTCACGATTTGAGCCGTGAACGTAGCTTCACATACGACTTTCTCACCCACAAAGGCAAAGCCTTTCATCGAAGAGATGCCATGGCGCAAAGGAGCCAGCAGCTCGACCTTGAAAATGAGCGTATCACCGGGCACTACCTTCTGCCGGAACTTCACGCCGTCGATTTTCAAGAAATAGGTACTCCACCGTTCGGGTTCTTCCACCGAGTTGAGTACAAGCAAGCCGCCAGCCTGAGCCATAGCCTCTATCTGCAACACACCGGGCATGACTGGCTCTTGCGGGAAATGGCCTTGGAAAAAAGGCTCATTGGTTGTCACATTCTTAATGGCTACTATCGAATTTGCTCCGATTGCGATTACCTTGTCCACAAGCTGCATCGGATAGCGGTGAGGAAGCAGTTCGCGGATGCGGTTCACGTCCATCAGCGGAGCCTCGTTGCAGTCATAGTTCGGAGCCTGCACCTCATGCGCCCGGATTTCGCGACGAATCTGTCGGGCGAACTTGTTATTAATCGTATGGCCGGGCCTCGTGGCTATGATGCGCCCTTTGATCGGACGGCCAATCAATGCCATGTCGCCGATGATATCCAGAAGTTTATGGCGGGCGGGCTCATTGTACCAGACCAAGGGCTTGTCGTTGATATAGCCAAGTTTCGTAGCGTCCTTATGCTCGACGTTCATGTAATCGGCCAACTTGTCCAGACTTTCTTGCGGAATCTGCCGTTCGTAGATCACTATGGCATTGTCAAGATCGCCGCCCTTGATGAGACCGGCTTTAAGCAGAGGCTCAATCTCACGGACAAAGACAAAAGTCCGAGCCGAAGCGATTTCCTTTTCGAAATCCGCCATGTCATCCAGCGTCGCAAACTGGCTGCTCAGGAACTGAGAGTCGAAAGAGATCATGGCCGTAATCGAGAACTGGTCATCTGGCAGGATGATGATGGACGAATCCGATGTCTCGTCACGCACCTCGATTTTCTTCTTGATGACGTAGAAGTCCTTCGGAGCATTCTGTTCTTCAATTCCGACACGCCTTATGTTTTCTACATATTGCCTGGCACTTCCATCGAGGATTGGGAATTCCGGACCGTTGACTGTGATCAGGCAGTTGTCAATCCCCATCGCATACAGCGCGGCCATACCGTGCTCAATCGTGCTGCACCGTGCTTCCCCTTTGGCCACAACGGTGCCGCGCGAGGTCTCGACTACGTTTTCAGCAATGGCCTCGATCACGGGTTCCCCGTCGAGATCTATCCGTTTTATCTTATACCCGAAGTTCTCCGGTGCGGGATTGAAGGTCACAGTCAGTTGCAAGCCGGTGTGGAGCCCTTTCCCGAAAAGGGAAAAACTTCCTCTGAGTGTTGTCTGCTTCAACATGGGTTTTACTTTTCAAGTTGTTTCTTCAACGCGTCGAGCTCTGCCTGCAATTGGTTCAGCTGCGCGTACATTTCTGGCAATTTCTTATAGACGACGCTCGAACGAGCGAAATTGTGAGCATCAATGGCGGGTGACCCCTGCACGGTCACGTGCCCCTTGCGCAGACTGCCCGCGATGCCGGCTTGCGCGCCGGAACGGACCTCGTCGCCGATTACGGCATGGCCGGCTATGCCTACCTGCCCGCCAAACATGCACCACCTGCCGATCTTAGTGGAACCGGCTACACCAACTTGGGCGGACATGACAGTATGCTCTCCCACCTCGCAGTTATGGGCTATCTGCACGAGATTGTCAAGCTTTACGCCCCGATGGACGACAGTCTGCCCCATTGTGGAACGGTCCACGCAGGCATTCGCTCCAATCTCCACATCATCTTCGACAACGACAATGCCCAGCTGGGGGATTTTCTCATAACCTTCGGCCGTAGGTGCGAAGCCGAAGCCATCGGCTCCGATCACGCATCCGGAATGCAGGATTACGCGATTACCTAACCGGCAACCATGATAGACCGACACGTTGGGATAGAGCACGCAGTCCTCTCCCACCTCGGCGCCTTCCTCCAACACCACGTGGGCATAGAGCTGAGTGCCGTTGCCCACCTTCACGCCCTTGCCGATATATGCGAACGGCGCGACATAGCAGTCTGCACCCACACTGGCCGTCTCATCCACATAGGCCAGAGGGCTGATACCGGTGCGTTTCTGCACGGTACGCTCGTAAAGTGTCATGAGCGACGCGATTGCGGCATACGCGTCATCCACTTTTATCAATGTTGCAGAGACCGGCTTCTCAGGAGAGAAACTGCGGTTTACGAGCACGATAGAGGATTGAGTTTCGTAAAGGTAAGGCTCGTACTTCGGATTGGCCAAAAAAGAAATGGCCTCCGGCTGGCCCTCCTCGATCTTCGCGAACGTCCGTACGACAGCCTTGGCGTCGCCGACGATGTCGCCGTGCAAGTATGCGGCTATCTGCTCTGCGGTAAATTTCATGATATGCTTTCTATTATTAACGCAAAAATAGTAAAGTTTACTGACATACCGGTAGAGCGGACGTGAAAAAATAAATGTTTAATATCATAGCGCCAACGCTGGTACCTCAAAACTTGACCGGTAATGAAACGACCGATGACACTTATCCACATCTGCATGTGCGCCCACAATGCAGGAAAGACTACACTTCTTGTCCCTAAATGGCATGGCCGCGGTACCACGAACGGAATGCATATCACGGATAACATTTATCCCTCACTCCTTCAAAAAGGCTTCTTCTGCTCATGGGTACGGCGGCAGACTATCGCCGCCCCCCGCGCAGCCAATTATGCGACGCAAACATACACACTGTGCTGGGAAATAACCATACAACATAAATGTCAACCGCGCCCTTCATACGCCCATCCCTGTTCGCACAATACAAGTGCTTGACGAAAAAGGTAGGACAGAAGATGAAGCCATAAGGTATACTGTTAGGAAAAAATGAAGTAGCGACAGAAAACGCTGGGACACTGACTGTGGGAACAATCAGGGTGACTGAAATCCTGAGTTCTTCGGCGGCATCAAGTATGGGCCTGGATTTAGAAGCAGGCCATACCCCGACTTAAACGTCCTAATCCTTATATCCTGCGACAGCAGTAAAAAAATCACACCGATAGAAAGAATCCCTCAGTATAGGCATAAAAGAAACAAGCGGATGACGTCATCTGCCGTCACCCGCTTGTTTATCTGCCTGTCACAAAGAATCAGGGATTCTGTAAGTACCAGTTCTGCGTATTGAGCAGCAGGGAATACAGCGTCTCGTTCTTCTGTGTGGGATTTTCATACGGAGCCAAGTCCTCATCGCGACGTGAAATCTTCCATGCGAACCATTCCGTGCCATAACCAGAATTACTCATGTTCTTGTGGTCGGCAATACGTTGCAGGTCACCGAAACGATATCCTTCGAACGCGGTTTCAAGCGCGAGCTCATCCACGATGAGGTCTTCCACTGCATTCTGGGCGTCCTTGTTCGGACCTTCGTACGGCGGTTCGATAGCGTCGTCGTCGCCCGTTCCATCGCCGTCATCAGTCGTTTGGTCACCCTCAGTCTGACGGAGGAAGCGTTTGGCAGCTTCCGCACCTGCACTGGGATTCTGCGTCACACGGGTCTTCTCGTCGCTAATACGTTGTGCGACGACCTTATTGAACGTATAAAGCGTATCCTCTACATCGATACCACCACAACCCAGACTGTGGATACCAATCACGTTGTCCGTAGGCATCATGCCGACGTTCAAGAACGCAGTCGCCATCCGGGCACGACGCAACTCGTCTATGCCAATCTGGGCACGGCCTTCAATCGTTGTAGAATCAAGATAATAGACACGTTCCAGCTGGCCGTTTGCATTGACTTTCGTGCTGTCCAACATCGTGGGCAGGTTGTCAGGAATCAGGCCATGGCTCAGGATGGCAAAGGCATGCTGCGGGAAACCTGCACGGTTGAGGGCCTCTGCATAACGAAGGTATATCAAAGATGTGCGATAAACCGGTATGCAATAGTGGAAAGAGAAGCCACTCGACCCAAACGAATTGACGTTCGAAGCCGGACAGAACTTGTGGATAAAGCGGTCGCGGTTCATCGTACCGTCGCTGGACTGCACCCTCACGGTAGGAGCAGAACCATCTACGCGTGCGTCTCCGGCATTCTCATAGTAGTCCAGTTCAGCCTGCGTCACACCTCTTGTGTTTTCACCGGCGTACATCTGCGCTGCATTCAAACGCATATAAGCCGTGGAAGGTATCAACTGGCGATACTGCTCCGACGCCGTCGGCGTGATGCTACCTGTGATGTCGGTCTGCTCAGTTCCGTCATCACCCGTACTTACGTCTACGGATTGGTTCGAAGACAACTCAAAACCGTAAATCTGCTGAACATCAGTCAAGACTGTACCCATCGTGCTTACGGCACAAGAAGGAATCACCGTGACCAGTTCACCTCTCTCGTACTGGCTGAATACAGAAGCCCATGAACTTACGCTCGAGCTGTACGATTCCTCGTCCGTTCCTTGTGAGAACACATTGAACGTAGCCGCACGCGACCTGGTGATAGCCAAATCATTGTCTGTGATGTAATTGTAGTAGTACGTAGCTGCCTGCACATAGTCCATAGAGTCCTTAGCGCCGAACAGGTACAAGTCACCCATAACCAAATCGGCCGGGAACATGCACAGCTGAGAGTTTATCGTCGTGTTCGTAGCGTTGTAGGTATTATAGGAACGATACGAGGGCAATCCGTACTGGTTGCTCCACCGATAAGCCTGTTCGAGGTTATCTGAGAGAAGCAAGCTCAACAAGTTGGAACGTGTAGCCTTCGGCGCCGTATTTTCCCATCCTGTATTGGCATTATCCACAGGTTCCGTGATGAAAGGCACCGAACCGTAGTTCTGCACCAACTGCATATAGACCCATGCGCGAATCATCTGTACCTGCGCGTATTCACGACGCATGTAATACGTGTTGTTCATCAACGCATTGGTGTCCACCCGGGCGAAATAGAAATTACACTGATTGATCACCTTATAGTAGGCTGACCGGTCCAGCAAACCACTCGACCCGTTGGCGGCAGGCTGATAGTTGGCGATTTCATAAACGGAATCACTCACATACAAGCCCGTAGACGTCAGGTCACCACGTGCCTCGCCAAGAATTACGGTGCGCTCAGCAATGTCTTGTACCGATTTCAGTATACCATGGAAGTTGTACACCGTATCGGTAATTGCTGCGCCTCCGTCGACATTGTTGGTCATATCGGGGGACAACATGTCCTCGCACGAAGTAGCCACAGTGCCAGTGCAAAGAAGTGCAAGCAATGCACCTATAATAGAAGTCTTTTTCATATCAGACAAATTGTTACAAGTTAATCGTTACACCCAAATTAAAGTTACAACTTTGCGGCAAGTAGCCAGCATCGATTCCTTGCGACAGGACGCTGTTGCTGCACGAAACTTCCGGGTCTAGACCTAAATACTTCGTGACAGTGAAGACATTGTTGGCTTCGCCCCAGACAGACAGACTTTGCAACCACGAGACATTAACCGGAATGCGGTAGGTCAGGCGGATCTTTTTCAGTTTCAGATAAGACCCGTCTTCAATCCAACGATCCGAGAAGCGCTCGTTGTTCACCCAGTCGCTGCTGGTCGCTGAGACGGCACGGGGGACGTCGGTTACTTGTCCGTCATACCGCCAACGGTTTACCATAGCTGTCGTCTGATTCCAGCTGGTATTTCCACTTTCCAACTGCGAACGCTGGTAGTTGAAGATGTCATTGCCCAACGAGTACTTAAACATGACGTCCAACGTCAGGTCTTTCCAGGAAAGACGGGTTGCGAAGTTACCGTATATATCCGGGTTCGGGTCACCAATCTTCACCATATCGGACTCATCAATCCATCCATCACCGTTCTGGTCAACGAAATGTACGTCACCGGCCTTAAACTCACGATAGGGATCGTTCGTCAAACCTGTCGGATAACGCAAGCCCGCTTCCTGTGCCTCCTCAGCCGAAGCAAAGACGCCTTGCGTCTGATAACCGTAGAAGACACCGGCAGCCTCGCCGACAGCGGTCAGCACATTGTCCGTTCCGTAGATGGAGCTTGTGTACCCATTGACCGTCTTATACGGATCGCCGACTTGCTGGCCTCTATCATCCAAACGGTAATATTCGATGGTGTTTGAGCCAGGAAGCTGGGTAATCTCATTCTTATAATGACCGACGGAACCGCTGACTTCCCAACGCCAGTCTCTTTTGTTGATAAGCACGGCGCTGAGGTTAGCATTCACACCGATGTTCTTCATGGCACCACCGTTGGACCACATGAACGGAAGACCTGTGATATCGCTCACGGCCTGCTGGGTCAACAGGTTGGAAATCTTACTGCGATAGAAGTTCACACCGAACATGAGGCGGTTGTTCAGCAAGGCACCTTCCAAGCCGACATTCACACGGCGATTGGTTTCCCACTGTATGGTAGGATTCTGAATGTTGGAGAGCAACAATGCCGTGGCCTCGCCGAAGAACTCAACATTAGAGAAGTAGGTCCGGCTAGCATAATAGTCAATGTTGTCGTTACCGGTCTCCTCATAGCCAACCATCAACTTCAAATAGTTGATAGGCTTCACGTTAAACCAAGACTCGGACGAAATCAACCATGCTGCCTGGACTGAGGGGAAGAAGCCCCAACGGACACCGGCGAGCTTGATGCCTTCCGCTGCGTCACGGCCAAAGCGTGAGGAGGATTCCATCGTTGCCAAAGCCTGAATGAAATAGCGGTTCTTGTAGTTGTACTCGGCATTCAGATAATAGGCCAAGTTCATCCATTTGTCCGTCGTACCTCCATAGGTCTTGGGGTTGAGTGTCATCGACATATTGGGCATCTTGTCGTTCGAGTTGTTATAGCCTCGAGCGTAGCTATCCGTAAATGTGTACGACGACAGGCGGAAACCACCGAATGCATGAACGGAATGCGCTCCAAAGTTCTGATTCCAGTCAATACGGAAATCGTTATAAAGCGTAGTTTCTTTTCCGAACTGTGAGGCCAGCACGCTATTGATCGAACCTAACCCGTCAACGAACTTGTCAGGCGTACCGTTACGAGGCATATAATACTTCTCGTTATTACGGTTGATTATATAACTGAACCTGTCGCTGATTGTCCAATACTTGCCAATCGTATACTGAGGATTAACATTGATACTGAACTGTGTCTGCTCCATGAAGTTCTTGTTGTCGCCCTGTCCGTTTAGCAAAATCCAATACGGATTTGCCAAAGCCTGGTCGCCAAACTCAGAAGCAAAATTGAACGGGTTCGTAGCATCGCTGGTTACGTTGTCTTTACCGGCATACACATCCATGCTCTGCCGCAAGGTCATGGTTTCCGGATCCATGAAGTACTGGTAGGGACTGATGAACGGCGCCTGAATCAGACCGAGCACATTCGGAGATGAGATGTTCCGGTCGTCATAAGACGAAGCCCAACCATTGTCACGGACATTGGCAGAAGTACGGACGAACGAAATGTCGAACTTAGTCGTAAAATTGTTAAACAACAGAATGTCCGTGTTGAAACGGATGTTCAGGCGATCGAAATCGTTTTCTTTGGCGGTAGCGTCAGCTTTTGTGTATCCCAATGACAAACGGTACATGGCCACGTCGTCACCACCGTCGACATTGATACGGTAGTTCTGCGTGAAAGAGTTCTGATACAGGTCCTTCTGCCAGTCTGTATTGTTATGGAACAAACGGTAATAAGCATAATTGGGGTCCTCGTTCAGGAACTTGATGTTGCTAACCGCGTAAGGGTTCTGCTGGATGTAATTGGTCGTACCGATATACTCGGTCAGATAGCTGCGATACTGGTCGGCATTCATCATGGACAGCTTCGAGGGATTCAGCTCAAATCCGCCATACACACGCACGTTGATGCGCGTGGCCATGCTCTTTCCACGCTTCGTTGTAATTTCGATCACACCGTTCGAAGCTTTCGCTCCATACAACGCAGTACCATTGTTCAATACTTTTACTTGCTCGATATCCTCGACGTCGAGCAAATTGAACAAATTGTTATAATATCCGTCGTGAAGCGTTGTGCGGTCATACTGCATGTCCCAAATCACACCATCCACAACGACCAACGGTTGAGCGATGGAGTTCAGAGAGTTGATACCGTTGATGAACATGGCAGCACCCTGAGCAGGAAGTCCACCACGGGACACGACGCGGAGCGTGCTGTTCAACGTGTTTTCCACTTCACTCTCAACGGAAATCGCGCTCGAATTATCAATCGTTGCTGCCGGATTGGACACCAAGGCTATTCCGTCCTGATAGAATGGTATGGGAGCAATCTTGTTGCTATACAGCTGGACATCCTGACCGGTAGCTGCCTTGATAGGCAGCTGCACCGGGTTGTAATCAGGACAGGAAACATACAATGCTGTGACAAATTCAGGAGCACGCAGGGTGTACTTACCGTTTTCGTCGGTCATCGCTGTATACAGACGGTTGTCCAATGCCTGCACACGCACACCGGGCATCGGCTCTTTGGTGGCGGCATCCAAGACGGTACCTGATATTTCACGCATCACGTACTTATCGGCATTAGCCTTCTTAGCCACAGGCGCCGCTGCCACACTATCGTTTGTGGCGGTTTCCGCCGCTTGGGCGGGAAGAGCGCACGCACTTGACAGCATGAACAAGCAGAAACCAGCGCGAAGCGTGCCTTGCACCATTTCTATTTTATTTTTCTTTTTCATCGTCAGTAGTTTATTAGTTAACAAGAACCTTAATCATTTCCTTTCGGCACCATATAAATACGGTCGATGTTCAGTGCACGGCAGGTATCATACGTTCCACGCGGCAGGATCAAGCGCAAACGGGGGAAAGAAGATACTTCGAGGCCACTATAACACTTTTCGAACTTGAAGTCCTTGAACAACAGCAAGTGCGTAACGGAATCAGAAGAGGCCTGCAAGCCCTCGACTTCTGCCGTTGGACTGGTCCGCGAGTCGTCATCCATGTAAATCTCCGCATTGAGAACGATGTTCTCTTTCACACCTTCGCCCAAGGCTCCAATATAGTCGCGGTTGATTTCTGAGGGCAAAAGCACGACATAGATGTCATACTTCGCACTCAACACGTTCGGTAATGAGAACTCCACATACATCTGGCCCACACCACTACGTTCATAACGGCCATAGCTTTCCTCATGCACAACGCCCGTAATGGTATCGTTGCGTGTGGCCTCGGTCAGGCTCAGTGAAAGTCCCATACCACCGGAGATATAGATATAGCCGAGATTCTCGCCTTCCTGGTTATAATCGTTCTGCCAAGACTTCGAGGCATCGATTGCCAAGTCGTCCACAGTAAAGACGTAGCCGTTGGAAGCTTTCGTAGGCATATTGCCCGCCGCGCCGAAATACGGATTACGACCTGGTGCGTTGGGATTGTAAATGTAGTCCCATCCCGTCGACTGCAAGGAGTCGGCACTCAGGATTGTGCTCACAATACTGGCAGAGTCGGACAAATCAATTGAGGAGAACTGTGTGGCTGTAAAGAACAGGTCCGAAAGCATGGAATTCTTTGTCATGACCTCCTGCAATGAGTCGGCATTCACCTTATAAGCAGCCGATCCGGTATTGATGAAACGGCCTGTCTCGCTGTTGAACTCATTGTCATACGACTCTCCATACTGATAGTAGGTCTTGTATTTCTCGTAAGCCTTGTTCCAAGCGTCGTTGGTCGGCATTACACCTACATACATACTATCCTCGCTGGAAACAGAGCCCAAATAGGAGGAAAGTGGAGAACTGGTATAGAACACTGAGTCTACATACACCATCTCACCATCGATGATAGTGCCTTCAATACTTGAACTCTCATCGAACAACAGCGTATCCTGCGAATGTACATATTCGTTAACCGCACTCCATTCGGGATTTTCGGCAAGATAGTCGAAAATGTTGAAAGAAAAAGGAGAGAGGCCGGACAACTTATGGAGCACACCGTTGCTGGCAGGAATCGTGCTGCCCTGCATTTTCACACCATTGAAACTATCACCAACAGTGTATTCGCAACGCTTGTCGTTCATCAGCCGGACAGTCTGCGGGGCAGCAGTGGCCTCATAGTTCGTGCGCGAGATGTGGTTACGCACGAACTGCACCTCCACGTCGCGGTTCAACTCACGGAAACGCACCGGATCGGTGTCTTTCACACTCTTGGCCTCTTTAAGGATATCCAGATAACGCTTCGCGTCGTAGCTGTCGTTTACAGGAGCCCATACGGAGAAGTTCTGGCTCGAAGAGAGCAGCTCGGCATAACTGATTGTGGCGTTCTGGTCGTTATCCGTACGCATGACCTGCGTGTTCTCGAGTATCTCGACAAAATTGGACAGGTCCGACTGCGCCACCATATTCTCCCAAAGGGAGGCCGAAGCGCTTTCGGTGACGACCACATCGAAATGGTCGTCGCTGCATGCTGCCGTCCCCCCGACGATAAGCGCCGCAGACAGCATCATGCCCCAGATCTTGCTATATTTATTTCGCTTCATAGTTACTTCTGTATTTCTATGTTTGTTTACCAAATGTCTTCCTCGTTCTGATTTACCATGAATGTCGGGACGTACTCGAAGTAGTCTATCGTAAACTGACCGTTAGGATCTTCCAAAGCAGACTTGAAACGGATGTAATATGCCTCATCCGGATCCATATCCGCAGTTGTCACGATACGACGGGCCACAGCATTGATCGAACGTACAACCATGTTAGAACCACTCCAAAAATAGTTGGGCGCCTTCATGTAGCCTTGATTGCGGAGGTTACGCTCGATGGTCAGGTTCGTCTGGTCGTCATCGGTGTCATCCTCCCAAGGATAAATCGCATAGACATCCAAATCGGGAGTGTTGGAGTTGGCGTTATCCGAGTTCATGATACGCAAATCGAGTGGCAGACCCGTCGGATCCATCTGATAACGATCGCTTCCGAAGTAAACCTGCGCCATACCGCGGCGGTGGTTCATGTTGATACCCATACGGATCTCATACGTTCCTGCTCGTGGAACGGGCGGAAGCTTGATTGTCACATCATATATACCTGTGACCATCACTTCATCTCCCTGGTAATCTGACCACGGACGACCACCGCCACCGCCGGAGACACCGCTCTGGAGATAGAATATATTGGACTCGTCCGACACATCAACGAAATTCTTGAAGTAATCACGTGTGAAGAAATTACCGGCAGAGCCTCGGATATTGGCAGACCACAACTCAGGCATGAGCGTCGAGATATCAAAACGGATACGGTCATTGAGGACATCGTTCTCTACGTCATTGTCATAAATGAGGAGGTCGTCGATGGGATAATAATACCCGTTCTCAGCGTTATTCTCAACTGTCAGCTGCCCGCCGGTCTCGTCCGTTGTGATATTCTGCGCGGATACCATCGCGCCACGGACGCGCGGCTCGGCAGTGGCGTGGCGATAGTTGCCGCTACGGCCATTGTTATACTCACGGGCACGGTTCAAATAGATGGGGTGCTCTGTCTCCTCAGCATCCTGCAAGACTTTCACAAGACGGCGATACTTGCCCATAGTGGTGTAGAAATCCCACACGTCGACGCTCAAGTTCGACAACTGAGGATTGCCCAAATCCGTACCAGGCTCATAACCGAATTCATTGCAGTGGCGCACCAAGCGGTTGTAAGTAATCGCACCATCCAGTAAATGGTAAGCCACGAAACGGTTTATGGCATTATCCGGACTGGTGAGGTCCTCCGCATCTTCACTTCCATAATACTGACTACACCTATTCCGCAAAGCTTCAAGCACTGCGTCAAAGTTTGAGATGTTACCAGCAATATCTATCTGGAGATTAACACCCAGTTCACGCTCGTAGACGTCGTCAGTTTCGACGAAAGCTGTAAAGCCATAGTAGCGGTGTTGGGCAATGGGAAGACCCGTCGGGATATCCGTCTGATAACGTTGCGACTCAGGATAACCATCTGTCGAATAGTTCTCATCGTTACGGAAACGGAGCAGCGAGTCACCCCAACCCGTCTGGCGCAACAACTCAGTCATCACTTTCATGTTGGGTGCGGCAGCTATCAAGTCGAACACACTGCTCGTCGACAACGTAATCACCGTGCTCACACCTTGCATATAACCATTGCCGAGCTGGACATCAAGACGATCCACACCGGCCATACCGTTGATAACATACTGTCCCGTCGTGTCCAGCGTACAAGTCAACATACGGTCGTTCAGGTTAGCTAAGCCAAATGCACCACCGTCCGTGGGGAAATCGGCCACCGAATAAGCTCGTGCATCGCCGTTGTCGATAATACTGTTCTTAGCCAAGTCAATAATGGCTACGGAGTCTGTTTCGTAAAGCGTACGCCAATCGTCCGTCACGCTGTCCGTCACCTCCATAACATATTTGCGAATAGCCTCATTGCTGGGGGCAAAGCAGGTATAGTTGCCGTAAGCCGCCAACATGCTTGCGAGTGACGATGTGTTGCTTCCCTCACCGGTGCGCACGACTTCCAAAATATCGGCGTAATCAGAGTAAACTGCTACCGAATCCAGATAATCCCAGATTGTTGCTTCGGTCTTCGTCACCAGATTGGAAGCGTCGATCTCATCCTTACAACTGGAAAAGCCCAGCAGGACGCTTCCTATCAACAACGGGAAAGTGAAGACAGACAGCAATATGTGATATGATCTTTTCGTTTTCATTTTCCTTGAATTTATTGGTTGATGTTCACGCCCGTGTTCCACGCAGGATTCTGTACCAAGTTAGGATTAACTTTCATTTCATCCTCGTAAACAGGGTTATAGAAAGAGTTGAGGGAACGCAAACGCGTCTGGATGGCACGGGCAGCTCCCATGAGATTCAGCGCGCCCTCCGTGTCATTCTCCGCCTCTGCGTAACGAACCAAGTCGAACCAACGCTTGTATTCACCCAAGAACTCACGCTGACGCTCCTGATAAACCAACGTCAACAAGTCCGCAGCTGTCCGATTCGAATAATAATTATCGTCGAAGCGATCGCTCACCATGTTCTCCCGTCCGTCATCAGCGGGGATGGAACCGTCCACACTCACCTTCGGGTTTGCACGCTGGTAGAGCGCATTGGTCAGCCAGAAACCTTCGCGGAGGTCATTGCCGGTGGCACCCAGACGAGCGAGTGCCTCTGCCTTAATCAACATCACGTCACTCAACCGGTAGATTATCCAGTTAGCAGCGTTACTAGCGTTTGCACGGTCGGTAGACGACGCTACGCCCTGTGAGACATCGCTCATCGTATTCAGGGTAATGGTAGAGCGGGAACCCTTCGTATACAGATACTCGATTTGCGAAGAAGACGGTGTGATCTCACCACTCCACAAAGCACGGAGGTCACCCTTGCCAAAGCCTACACCACCAGAGGGGTTGGCGCTAGACGACACGGAACCGTACATTTTCGAGTCAATCGTAAAGATCTGACCTACAAGACCCGTGGTCGTGTTGCTCGTCAAATAACCGGTCCATGTAGTGTTGACGTTGTTCGTACCGTCATACTGTATCTCCAAAATACCCTCGGAAGAATTCTTCGTACCAAATATGGCATTATAGATTTCGTCCGAAGTCGTATAATTGTTTGAAATGCGAATCAACGGATAACGACTTTGCTGTTCTGTCAATCCCTGATTGTTATTTCCCGTTCCCGAATTGTTCTCCTCGTCATAAGTTTTCTTCATGTCTTGGAGCACAACGTCGCAGTATGCCACAGCCTTCTGCAAGTCCGCAGTGCTTTGAGCATCAGGCGTAGCCTCAGTGTTAGACTTGCTCGACGGATTGAACACATAACCCTTGGCTTCCGCGTCTTTCAACATGCAAGCACGCCAAAGGTACATGTCTGCCAACAGTGTATATGTGGCATTCCGTGTGACACGTCCGCAGTTCTCGGCATTCGTACCATGACGGCGTACACCGAGATCTTTCACGGTATCGAGGTCGGCTATGAGAGAATCCAAGACATTCAGACCGGGCGTCTGCGGCAACTGACTGTTCATGGCCTCCGCATCCGTACTGATGGACTGCATCACTAAGGGCACGTCGCGGAAAGCACGCACGAGGTAAAAGTAGTTCAATGCACGCAGGGTCTTTGCCTCAGAGATATACTGCATCTGCTCACCCTCAGAGAGACTGAGGTCGCGTTCGGCTACCAAAGGAGTGTATTCAATCACTTTGTTACAATAGTTGATCGCCGTATAGAACGGTGCCCAATTGAACATCCCTTCGGTATACTCGAGAATTGCATCCTTATAGTTCACGTAGCTGGCATTACTCATGTCTTTCAAAATGGCATTATCAGAGCGAGCCTCGCCCCAAAGCAAAACCTTGCTGACCAAATCCTGGTCAGTCATCTTCTTATAACATGCCATCATTGCGTTCTCCAAGTCACCTTTATCCTCCCAGAATTCCTCTTCGGTAATTGAGTTGGTCGGATAGAGTGTCAGGAAATCTTCGCAAGAAGACAAACTTCCCAGAAGAAGACAGCCACCAGCTACCAATGTCAATATCTTATTCGTTTTCATACTTATACTCGATTCCTTAGAAACCTATATTCAAACTTAACGTGAACGAACGCGAACGCGGGGTCTGCGAATCGTCGATACAAGGAGCATAGCCTGATTGTGAATGCTCAGGATCGACACCGTGGTAACGCGTCCAGAACCAGAGGTTGTTTCCAGAAGCAGCCAAACGGAGCGAACGGATGCCGAAACGTTTCAACTTATCAGCATCGAAGCTATACGAGAGCTGCAAGTACTGGAGACGGACGAAGTCGCCCTTTTCAACGTAACGATCGCTGGGAAGAGAGTTGTAGACCCTACTACCAGAAGCCTCGTTGTTCATTGCGCGTGGGATTTCGGTGATGTCACCATTCTTACGCCAACGCCAGTTCACTGCCGTGCTTTGGTTCTTGTTCGTACGCATATCTTCCGCACGCATACGTGCCAAATTGACAATCTTGTTGCCGACACGGAAGTTGAAGTTCGTCTTCAAAGTCCATTTGCCATAATTAAAGTCGAAGCCAAAACCACCGTTGATTTTCGGGTTCGAACTACCCAAGTAAACAACGTCGAGCTCGTCAATCTGTCCGTCATGGTTGATATCTTCGTAGATAACGTCACCACCCTGGAACTCGTAACCTACACCACCATAGTTATACACCATGTGCTTCGGATCACCGTTCTGGTCATAAATGATATTACCTTGGGCATCACGAGCGACAGGTGTCGTAGCCACCTGACCTACGGCCTCAGCAATGGCGGCTGTGGGCGGAGCCTGCGTCGGGTCCTTCAACCATTCTTCCATTGTACCGTACATATCGTTGTCGTCCTGATCACGGAAATAACCGCTGTGGTCATAATCGTACCGATAAACGCCCTTATAACGGAAACCATAGATACCACCGAGTGCGTTGCCGATTTGTACGCGGCTTACCCAGTTCTCATTAGCGTTGGCATGGTCGAACTCGGGATTCATGCTGGCCAAGACAGTCGGCTCCATCGAAGTGATGCGGTTGATGTTCTGAGCCAAGTTGAAACGGACCACCATCGAGAATTTACCGACATTGAAGAGACGACGTGTGTTCACATACAACTCCCAACCATTGTTCTTCAACGAACCGACGTTTGCCCACTGCAAGCTTGAGAAACCGGTTGAAGACGGGATTCCGACATTTGACATCAAAAGGTCCGTCGTACGACGGTCATAAATGTTCAAGTCAAAAGAAAGAAGGTCATCAAGGATACCCAAGTTGAAACCCAAGTTCCAGGATTTCGTCTTCTCCCAGCGAATTTCGGTCAAACGGAGGTTGTTCGGCGCGATTGCATTGTTCGAGAGATAAGAACCGATACTTGTGTAATTGTTGTACATCAAGCCTTCGCTGAACGACGCGTTACCGCCGACGCCCCAACCACCACGGACAGCCAACATAGAGATGGCCTTACGCAAAGGACGGAAGAAAGCTTCGTCGCTGATATTCCAACGACCGGAGATACCGGGGAAGAATCCCCACTTGTTACCGGCGCCGAACTTCGTGCTACCGTCGCCACGGATGGTAAAGTCAAAAATATATTTCGATTTATAAGCATAGTGGAAAGATCCCGTCACGCTCATCGTGTGCCCTTTACCTGTTGTGGTAGAAAGAGAATTCAGATAGGCGTTCACGTTCGGGTCTGTGATACCACCGACTACACCGCTCGACCCGATGGTCTGCCCGGTGTTCGTGCTCGTGCCCATCTCGAAACGTGCCATCATCTGCAAGCTATGATCCGTATTGTCGAACCAAGGTATATAGAATAATGTGTGCTTCGTGCGGAAATCGAGCGACTTGTACTCATAGTTGGTCGTCGTGTTAATCTGATCTTCCCACGTTCCGGAAGTCAGCGCGCCGGGTTTGTACGTATTCGACGTTTCAGTGTACGAGTTCATGTACACCTCACCCTGATAGTTCAACTGCGTCTCTTCCTCACCCTTTCCCAACAATTTGTACTCAATTGAGAACTGCGGAGTGATGGTATAAGTCGACTGATGACGCCATGCCAAGCGAGCCCATGCTACGGGGTTACCGTTGCTCACCATGTCACGCAGATAGTAAGAGGTCAGACCAGACGTCGGAGAGACCAAACCTGCCGCCGAAGCAGCGGGGAACATCTGGAAGTAATCGTCAGTCAGGTTGTACGTGCCGGTCCGGGCATCATATTCCTGACGATAAACCGTCATGTTCGGCATGGCCTGGTAGGCACGCGACAAGATACTCTTACCACCTTCCTCGAAGTTTTTGTTGTTCTTCGTATAAGTCAGCGCGAAGTTAGACGAGAACTTGATACGATCAGATACATAATAGTCCAAAGCCAGACGGGAGGTAAAACGATCTAACTGCTGTTCGATGATTGTACCCGTCTCATGGTCATAGCTGGCCGACACACGGAAAGTAGCTTTCTCACCACCACCGTCAATCGAAATACCATAGTTATGGGTCTGACCGAACTGCGTCACTTCGTCGACCCAGTCTGTGTTGTTATTGAAGTTGCCGTAATAAGCCGTATAATCAGGGCGGTACATCAACTCAACGATACCAGAAGCCACATCGCTTTGGTTCGGATTGAAGTAGGCCTCTTTCAACATCATCGTATAGCCGTCACCATCAAGCATCTTCATGCCCTCGGGCTGCCAAGAGCCAGAGAACCGGTAAGAGAAATTGACACGGGTCTTACCACGGCGTCCGCGACGTGTCTTGATTTCGATCACACCATTGGCACCGCGAGATCCCCAAATGGCCGTTGCCGCTGCATCCTTCAATACGCCAATGCTTTGGATGTCTTCGGGGTTCACCTGCAAAAGAGTTGCGAACTGTTCCTCATTCTCCATATCGTTAAGGTCGAGTTCGTCGGCATTATAATCTTCGAGGATATAACCATCGACAACGATCAAAGGCTCCTGATTACCATTAATAGAAGAGACACCGCGCAGACGCATACTCGTACCTGCACCCAAGTTACCGGAGTTGGCCACGATATCAAGACCTGCGATCTGTCCTTGCAAGGCCTCACCTGCGGTCTCAAACGAAAGACCTTCCATCTCGTCCATGTTCAGCGACTGCTGAGCCACGGAGATTTCGCGAGCAGGAATAGAAAAGCCGTTAGAGTTCACGCGGCGTGTACCCTTAATCACGACCTCCTTGATGGCCTTACTCTCCATCTCGATACGGAACACCGACGTTCCACCTATCGGCAACTCACGCGGAGCATAGCCGATATAAGTGACTCTCAGCCTGTTAGCCGGGTTCTTGATAGACATGGAGAAGTTACCACTCGCGTCAGTCTGCGTCGCCGACACGATACGGTTATCCTTATCCAACTCTACCACATTCGCCATTATCACAGGACCGTCTGCCTTATTCCAGACGTGACCTGAAATACGTCGTTGTGCCATCACTGTCATAAAGCAGAAGCACAAGACCAGAGTCAATAGATACTTTATGTTATTCATGATATTAAATATTATTTTCTAATGCGGTACTTCTTCACGAAACGTGCGGCCTGGTTAGCATCGTCCCACGTCTTGAAAGGCTGTGATTTGAACTGGCCGTTTTCCATGCAATCATCTGCGTCCATGAAATAGAGGAAGCCCTTGTCATTCGGGTTGCTGGTATCCACCAACTCGTGCACTACTGCATATGACGTTGAACCGACATACTTCGGATAACGAGACGGCGTCGGACCTTGGATGTCCTTATTGTCACGGGTGAATACATTGCACTTGCCCCCCTGTTCGTCGGTGCTCACATTGTGCTGTACTCCTGCATTGTCCGTCACGACCAAACCGGCTGCTCCGTTCTGTGCCACATTGATCTTCAAGTAGACGTTGAGCTCGCTATTGATGCACGAAGTCTCGTGATCAGCACCTTCTGACGTCACACCGGGATCGACAAACACAGACTCATCCATGAAGTGATACTTCAAGAAGTTCACCAAACACGTAATCATAGCTTTTGCTTTGGTCTTGTTTCTCGCAAGGGTAAGCGAGTCCGTAATTATCTCAGGATCACAATTGTTCGTCACGAAGTCCGAGATCTCCGCATACGTCGGCAGACCCTCCTGGCGTGCCTGCGCCATTGCGGTGTTCGTGGGAACCAGCACTGTGTAACGGAAGTTGTTGAAGAAATTCACCACATTCTCAGCCAACTCATTCTGGTCAAAAATACGGTACTTATTCAATTCGTTTTCTTCATCATCCTCACTCACGCTGTCGCAGACACCCGCCATACGAAGCATGTCAACATCATAGATATTAATAGCTTCCTGGAGGAAATCGCTATACTCGCTGTTGGCCCTCATGACGGTATGAACATTCTGCATCGTCGACTGAATCGGACGGTCGAGAATGTAAGTCATACCGTTACCATAACCAGAGGCACCGTCTCCGGACTCACCTGTCTGGTCGAAGGTTTCAATCACGTTGCACTGCAAGTCTTCGCCCACATAGGCATCGCTGCCGTTCAACATCCGTTGGAGACCGCCTTCAACAACAGGATATTCACCCTTCGATTTCACATGAATCGGCGAACCGCTACGAGAAAGATAATATGTAGCATCGCCATTGATACCGTCTTCGGCTTGGTTGCCTGAATGCACGATAATATGCTGGTTCACCATTTCAATCAGCAAACTGCGCTTCGTTGCACCGAAACCACCGACACCGTTGCTAGCATTTACACTTTGCGAAGTCAAATCGTCATTGGCCGCAGACTCAGCACGTGAAATTGCAGCATCATTTTCCGTCTGTCCCGTCGTCGGATCAAAAGTATAAGCCACGGCACGGATAGGAATCACGGCATTGGCCGTTTGGTCGTCATAATAGAAACGCCAATAGCGACGTGACGATGCCAAAGCATAAGAAGACGGATCGACATAGCCATATTCGCCAAGGGACTCATCAGAAGGAATGAAGAACGAGAAGTTCGAATCCATGGCCCTCAAATATGTGCTGAAATACTGCTTCAAAGGAGCGCCGGCATAAGAGCTACTCGAGATATTGTTATCGTCAGCCGTAATCACAGCGTTGATGATCTGCGTCTGGTCGCTCAACAAGGCAGGACCGGCCACAGAAGCATAAGTAGCCGGAGCAATCACTTGATTCATCACATAAACCACGCCGTTGTTGGCCAACATGCAGGTGTCGATCAACTGGCGATAAGCGTCGGCCGAGAAAGACGAGAACATGGGGTCGCGCGCATCGTTCATAATCGTACGATACTTGCTCGGCACCGAAGCATTGAAAGAAGATTTCATCAGGTTGTTGACCAGAGGCTGCACACGATTCTTGGGAATCTGGTCGATGGCTCTCATGAAGTCCTCGGGGTTGCCCGTTTCCAGCAACTCCATCGAACTGTAACGCTCGATGAACGGACGGCCCTGACCATCGTGGAAGAAATGGTACATTGCCTCATTATTCGGAACGAACATGGCAGCCATATCCGTTTCCGCAGAACTACCCTCGGCGCTATACGTATTCCATCCCGGATCGTAGGTCAGCACACCTTCGGCATCGTTCACGGCATTCCCATCCGGATCGGTTCTCAACTCGGAACCTTGCGACGACATGGAGATATAACGCTTCACGAATACGGTATCGGTTTCGCCCACGTTGGCATTCAACGCACGGAAGGCCGTTGTCAGAGACATGTCGGCATAAGGAGCGCTGAAACGGTCGAGCATGTGGCTGAAATAACTCGTTTCGGGATTCTTGCGGATTTCCTCAGCCATATTGGACGGTGTCAGCATCACGCGGTCGAGCACATTGAAGTATCCGTTCAAGCAGGTCACGTCGCTCTGGTAGCGTTTCTGTTCATCACGTCCGCTCAACACCTGCGCATTATATATATAATTGCGTCGGGCGCCCTCATTCCACTTCAAGCTATCGGGCAGGCCAAGGATGAACGACACGTCGTCGGTGGTGATGCCAGTCATGTTCATCTGTGCGAGCATGAAGTGCGTCATCATCGGCGTGGTGTTGTCCGTAGCCAACCACATCTTGAATCCGGGCAAGTTATTATAGCGAGCCCAATAGTCGCGTTCAGTCTCGTTGTAAGAGCGTGGGAGATCCAAAGAGTTCACCAAAGAGATCGAGTCGGTGTTGGCTGCCGACGTCAACTGGCGGAGACACGTGTTTTTCGTAATTCCGCTTGTTCCGCCCAAATTGGGCATCATCTCCAACAGGTAGGCATTATCCAACATACAGCCATTGAAGAGCAAACGTTTCTGCGCGCTGCTCAACTGCTCATAGCTTCTGACCGGCTCGCCAGTCCCTGTGGTCCAAATCGGATTAGCAAAGAATTCCGCGAAAGACTGGTCGTCAGCCACGAAGAGGGTCTTGCTACCCGTCTTGGAAAGCACATCGCGCTGCCCCAAGTCGTCAATCAAGCGCACCATCGTCGTGAAATTTCCGCGATTCTTCAACTCGTCGTAGATACTCGCGCCCAGAATATCCGGAGTAGTATCCGGAAGATCATAATCATCTGAACAAGAGTACGTTAACCCGCAAGTCGTGAGCAGACAGGCCGCCCCGAGGAGCGTCTGGCCCATTTTGCATAAACGGTTTTTCATACGCATTAATTCAATTATAGTTATATTATTTATTCGTTTAACTCTACGTCCGTGCATATGTACACATCTCTTGATTGAGGCAAAATTAATAGTTTTTTATTTGCTTACTTGTGAAAATCGCAGCCAACTTTATTACCATTAAGCTTTTTTAATAATCTCCGACGGTAATATGTTAAAGAGCAAGTTCCTCATCAAGAAGGCGGGCCAACCATTAACAAATCTCCATCCACAGACTGTCATGACAGGCGCGTCGGCACACCATTTTTTTCACCCATCATAAGGTTTCTATCCTCTCTTCCGGAAAATCACAGAGCATCCCCTGGCAAACGCCTTCTGCGCGCATTTTCTTTTTCAGCCGATCAACAAATTCGTAGTTTTTTATCCCCCAAGCCGGTGCTATCAGCAAAGATGCCGGAGACTGGGAAACAAAGCGCTCGACCGCAATTCCAGGCCGCAAACGCTGTAAGAAGGCAGACACGAGGGAGATATAGTCGTCCAGTGTCATTAAACGGAATTCACCAGGTGTTTCAGCAAACTCACGGGCCATACGTGTGCCACGGATGATCTGCAACTGATGGAGCTTCAAAGTATCGAGCGGGAGGCTGGACAACACATCAGCCTCAGCCACCATATCCGTAAGCGTCTCTCCGGGAAGGCCCAAAATAAGGTGGCCGCCAACAGGAATGCCACGCCCAGCCGTTTCCTCCACAGCCCAACGGGTTGCAGCAAAATCATGGCCTCTGTTTACTCGCTGCAAAGTGCGATCATACACGCTTTCAATACCATATTCAATCCAAACGAACGTTTCGCGTGAAAGACGCTCGAAATAATCCAACCACTCGGAGGTCACGCAATCAGGACGAGTACCGACGACGAGGCCGACCACCCCCTCGACAGCGAGTGCCTCCTCATACATGCGCCGCAATTGGGCAACTTCGCCATACGTATTGGTGTAGGCCTGAAAATAGGCAAGGTATTTCATCTGCGGATACTTTCGGTCAAAGAAACGTTTACCCTCTTCCAGTTGGCCGCGGACACTTGCGGTTTCAGCACAATAGTCAGGATTGAAAGTACGGTTGTTACAGTACGTACAGCCTCCCCGGCCGAGCGTCCCGTCCCGGTTTGGACACGTCGTGCCTGCATTGACAGACAATTTCTGTACCTTGCCATCGAAATGAGACCTCAAAAATGAGTCCAATCCCGTATATATATAATAATGTGTATTTGTCTCCATCTTATGCGCAAAAACGCGGGCAAAGATAGTGCAAACGAGCGGAAAGCGCTGGGAAATCCGCAGGATTTTCACAAAAGTCGCCCCGCACGCCACCTATGCTTCTTTCAATATAAGCCAGCCACGAAAAAAGAGACATAAAAAACTCATTCACAACAACAAGAATATCACACACAGTTCATAGCCAAGCAAGCGACAGAACTGTCGCTCCTCCCATAAATTCTGTCGCTGCGGGAAAAAGCCCTAACCGGCTGACTGAAAGAGAAGGCCAGGCATGCGATTTTTCCGGATGTCATATCGGACATATGGTACACACAAACCACAAATACTATCACACACAATTTTTCCTCTAAAAACCATATTTTTCTTCCGGAATATCCTTATTATCATACAAACAGTTACATCCTTATTCAAAAATCACTTCAAGACTATAAAAGATATTTAATGTAAACCACAAATACTCTCACAGTCTCTTCTGTATTTCTTACATTTTTTTCAGCAATTTTGAGTATAAAAAATATCCCTCTCATTAATCCTTTTTATACTTTTACATCTAAATTGGTAAAACTTAATCAAAATCCGTATGAACAAATACATCAAATGGGGAATCGTCGGAGTGATCGTGATCGGCCTGACGGGATTAGGAATCCATACATTCGTGCCGCACGAAAACAAAGAACTGTCTGCCAATGAAGAAACAAAGAAGGGAAAACAGAGTAACATCCTGAATGTAAGGGCCGTTACGATCAAGCGCCAAACCCTTACAGACGGCCTTTCGGTCAGTGGCAACCTGCTTCCGGACGAAGAGGTGCAACTCTCGTTCGAGACGTCAGGAAAGATCACAGGCATCCATTTCAAGGAAGGAGCGACCGTTCAGGAAGGCCAGCTCCTTGCCAAAGTGAACGACGCCCCGTTGCAAGCTGAGCTGCGCCGTCTGGAATCGCAGTTACGGCTGGCCAGCGACCGCGTATTCCGCCAAAATGCCCTGTTGGCCAAAGAAGCCGTCAGCCGTGAAGCCTTGCAGGAAGCCCAAACCAACCTTGCCATGCTGCGTGCGGAAATCGACCAAATCAAAGCCAACATCGCCCAAACGGAACTCCGCGCTCCATTCGACGGTATCATCGGTTTGCGTCAGGTCAGCACTGGCGCTTACGCCTCACCAAGCACCATAGTCGCCACACTGACTAAAATCAAGCCCCTTAAACTGGAATTCGCAGTCCCGGAAAGATATGCAGGCGTGCTGAAACCAGGCGCCACTCTCCACTTCACTGTGGAAGGGCAAATGAACACATTGGCTGCCAAGATCTACGCGACTGACTCCCGCGTAGACCAGGCGACTCACACCTACACCATCCGTGCACTTTATGCCAACAGCGACGGCAAACTCATGCCCGGACGCTTCGTTAACGTCTCGCTCAACGCACAAGAATATAAGAACGCTCTGGCTGTTCCGAGCGAAGCAATCGTATCAGAAATGGGCGTTGACAAAGTGTTTCTTTACAAAGGAGGAGTGGCACAGCCAGCCAAAATCATCAAGGGCCTCCGCACCGAATCGAAAGTACAGGTACTCAAAGGGATAGAACCCGGAGATACGGTCATTGTCAGCGGTACGATGCAGCTGCGCACCGGCCAGCGCGTCACGTTGGACAGCGTTGATTAACCCCGAAAGCCACGACGTATGAACATATCCGAACTAAGCATCCGGCGCCCCGTTCTGGCGACCGTGCTGACCCTCATTATCCTGCTCTTCGGCGCCATCGGCTACCTGAGCCTAGGTGTCAGGGAGTATCCCTCGGTCGACAACCCGATCATCTCCGTCACATGCTCCTATCCGGGAGCCAATGCCGACGTGATCGAAAATCAAATCACCGAACCGCTCGAACAGAACATCAACGGCATTCCAGGCATCCGCTCACTGACCAGTGTGAGCCAGCAAGGGCAAAGCCGCATCACAGTGGAATTCGAGCTCTCCGTAGACCTTGAAACTGCGGCCAACGACGTCCGTGATAAAGTGTCGCGTGCCCAACGTAACCTACCACGCGACTGCGACCCTCCAACGGTGTCGAAGGCCGACGCAGACGCCCAGCCCATCCTAATGGTAGCTATCCAAAGCGACAAGCGTTCACTGTTGGAACTCAGCGAGATAGCTGACCTTACAGTCAAAGAGCAACTACAAACCATTCCCGAAGTCAGCAGCGTCTCAATCTGGGGCGAGAAGCGCTATTGTATGCGCCTCTGGCTTGATCCTGTCCGCATGTCGGGATATGGCATAACCCCGCTTGACGTGAAGCAAGCCCTCGATCGTGAAAACGTCGAGCTTCCCTCAGGAAGCATCGAGGGCAACACGGTCGAACTGACCATCCGGACGTTAGGACAGATGCACACAACCGAAGAATTCAACAACCTGGTTATCAAAGAAGTCGACGGACGCATCATCCGTTTTAGCGATATCGGACGCGCCGAACTAAGCGCCCGCGACCTCAAAAGCTACATGAAGATGAATGGTGTGCCCATGGTGGGCGTTGTTGTCATACCTCAACCGGGCGCCAATCACATCAACATTGCCGAGGCTGTCTACCAACGCATGGAACAGATGAAGAAAGACCTTCCATCTGATGTACATTACAGCTACGGATTCGACAACACAAAATTCATCCGCGCTTCGATCAACGAAGTTAAAGACACCGTTTACGAAGCTTTTGTGCTCGTCATCATCATCATCTTCCTATTCTTGCGCGACTGGCGCGTGACACTGGTACCCTGCATTGTTATCCCCGTCTCTCTAATCGGAGCTTTCTTCGTCATGTACGTCGCAGGATTTTCCATCAACGTGCTTTCGATGCTGGCCATCGTACTGGCCGTCGGGCTAGTGGTCGACGACGCTATCGTCATGACGGAGAACATCTACATCAAAATTGAGGAAGGAATGCCCCCCAAAGAAGCAGGCATTGAAGGCTCAAAAGAAATTTTCTTTGCCGTTGTTTCAACAACCATCACTCTCGTGTCCGTATTCTTCCCCATCGTGTTCATGGAGGGTACCACCGGCCGCCTCTTCCGGGAGTTCAGTTTCGTTGTTGCCGGCTCGGTGATCATATCAGCCTTTGCGGCCCTTACGTTCACGCCAATGCTGGCCACCAAGTTGCTGATACACCGCGAAAAACAGAGTTGGTTCTATCGGAAGACCGAACCATTCTTTGCAGGCATGAACCACTGGTATGCAAAAGGGCTCGACCTTTTCTTGCGCCACCGTAGCTGGTCGATCGGAATCATGGTCATTGCCTTGGGACTCATTGTCTGGCTGTGGAACAAAATACCCAGTGAAATGGCTCCGCTCGAAGACCGGTCGAGCATTACCATCCGTACCACAGGCCCAGAAGGATCGACGTATGAATACATGCGCGACTACACAGAAAGCATCAACCGCTTGGCCGACTCTATCGTCCCTGACGCCGACTTCATCACAGCCCGTGTGTCGGACGGCTCGGGCAACATACAAATCACGCTGAAAGACCTGAGCGAACGCGACTACTCGCAGATGGAAGTGGCCGAACGGCTCTCACAAGCCATCAAGAGCAAGACTGATGCCCGCTCTTTCGTACAACAGCAATCCACTTTCGGCGGCCGGCGCGGCTCGATGCCCGTGCAGTACGTACTGCAAGCCACTAACATCGAAAAGCTCGAAGAAGTGCTCCCGAAATTCATGGCGCAAGTGTACGAGAACCCGACGTTCCAAATGGCCGACGTAGACCTCAAATTCAGCAATCCGGAAATCCGCATACACATCAACCGTGACAAGGCCAACCTCATGGGCGTCAGCACGCAAGACATCGCCGAAACCCTGCAATACGGCCTCAGCGGACAACGCATGGGCTACCTTTACCTGAACGGCAAACAGTATGAAATCGTTGGGGAAATCAACCGCCAACAGCGCAACAAGCCCATGCACTTGAAGTCGCTCTATGTGCGTAACGACGATGGTACAATGGTTCAGATGGACAACCTTGTCGAACTTGTGGAAGGCATAGCTCCGCCCAAGCTCTACCGCTACAACCGCTTCGTCTCGGCGACTGTATCAGCGGGATTAGCCGAAGGAAAGACCATCGGACAGGGTATCGAAGAAATGGACAAGATTGCCAAAGCCACGCTCGACGACTCGTTCCGCACGGCTCTGGCAGGCGACTCCAAAGAATTCAGCGAAAGCGCATCGAGCCTGCTCTTTGCCTTTACGCTGGCACTTGTCCTGATTTACCTCATTCTGGCCGCGCAATTCGAGAGTTTCAAGGATCCGTTCGTCATCATGCTCACCGTCCCACTCGCTATCTGCGGCGCACTCATCTTCATGGCTTGCAGCGACCAGACAATGAACATATTCAGCCAGATCGGCATCATCATGCTCATCGGTCTTGTGGCCAAGAACGGCATCCTAATCGTTGAGTTTGCCAATCAGAAACAGAAAAACGGCGAGCCGAAAGGCCAGGCCATCCGCGACGCCGCAGCACAACGCCTACGCCCGATTCTGATGACAAGTGCCGCCACGATCCTCGGTCTGCTACCCCTTGTTTTCGCCAACGGCGAAGGAGCCAACGGACGTATCTCCATGGGCATCGCGGTTGTCGGCGGAATGCTCATTTCGACGTTCCTGACGCTGTTTATCGTCCCGGCCATTTACAGTTACCTCTCCACCGACTTGGCTAAGAAGGCCGTTAAAACGACTAAAAAATGAAGCACATACAAATCCTACTTGCCCTCATGATGGTGGCGGCGTTCCCCGCCACCGCACCGGCACAGAACTACTCATTGCGCGAGCTGCTGCAAGAAGGACTGCAAAACAGCTACTCGCTCAAAATTGTTCGCAACGACGAACAGACCGCCGCCAACAACAACACACTGGCCAACGCCGGCGCACTGCCCACAGTGAGCCTAAGCGCCGGGTATTCGGGCGCCTTGGACAACACCAAGACCAAGGAGCGCGGCACAGGCCTGACCACGCACGACCGCAACGTGCTCGACCACACGTTCACCGCCGGCATCACGGCCGACTGGACCCTCTTCGACGGCTTCAAAATCCAGACCAACATCCAGCGCCTGCGCGAACTGCAAAGCCAAAGCCGCATCGCCACACGCGTCGCCATCGAGGACTACATCGCCAACCTCACGGCCGAATACTTCAACCTGATCCAGCAGGAAATCCGCTACAAGAACCTGCTCGCCGCCGTGCAGCTCTCCAAAGAGCGCCTGCGCATCGTGGAAGAACGCTACATCATCGGTAGCGCGGCACGCCTCGACTACCGGCAAGCAGGCGTGGACTTCAACGCCGACAGCTCGCAATGCCTCAAACAGCTTGAAGCGCTGGCCACTTCGCGCATCAGGCTCAACGAACTGATGTCGTCCGACCAGCTTGGCCGCCACATTTTCGTGCCCGACACCGTCATCCACATCGATACGGAATTGAGCTACGACTCCCTGCTGGCGGGCATGCTGCGCAGCAACAGCGAACTGCTCAACGCCGACCATAACACGCGCATCGCCGCCATCGACCTGAAAGCTGTCCGTTCGCGCGACTATCCGTACGTCACGCTCAACGCCGGCTATGGATACACGCATAACCGTTACGGCATCGGAACGACGTCAAGCCGCGGCAACCTCGGCCTCAACTTCGGAGCGACCATCGGCTTCAACCTATTCGACGGCAACCGCAAGCGCGAAAGGCGCAACGCCCAATTGGCGCTCGAAAACGCCGAATGGGAACGCAACGATTTGGAAATATCGCTCCGCGCACGGCTTGCAGACCTCTGGCAAGCCTACTGCAACAACCTGCGCCTGCTCAGTCTCGAACGGGAAAACCTAACCGTGGCCCGAGAGAACCACCTCATCGCCCGCGAACGCTTCCTACTCGGCGACCTGGCCGGTATAGAAATACGCGAAGCACAAAACAGCCTGCTCGACGCCGAAGAGCGTTTGCTGATCGCCGAATACGACACCAAGGTCTGCGAAATCTCACTGCTCCAAATCAGCGGAATGATCACCCGTTACCTCGAATGAAATAGTCCGCAAAAGCACCCTGTTATCATTCTCCCCTGCCCCACCACCGGAGCAGGGGATTTTTCATACCCGATGCCCGACGCTTGCACCGTCCGTACGCACGCCGTCACGCGCAAAACAAGAACGAGAATACGGGATGGTTCGTTGTAACTTTGACCACTTCCTTGCAAAATTCTCCATACACCTCACAAGACAACACACAGAGCGGGTTGGAAAGCAGGAACTGCGACTGGATTTTCTGTCACTACACTATAAATTCCAGTCACTGCTCCTGCTACTCCGGGACGGCTGGCCAACCGTTTGGCATCTCTTGGCGATTTCACGAGCAAGGATCAGTGAAAGAGGGCCACCCGTTGGCCACCTCGGCGGTATTCCGTATCTTTGCACAGTTAGACTCCACTCTACCCCGGAAGGAGCTTTCACGTTCTGCCACATTTGGCAGATAAAACCATGCGGCACACGCCACCGCACTGACAACTGCCGCACATCACGCACAAAAACCAGCACATGCCAATCAACCAACTAAAAGCCGGAGCTGCCCTCTCATACGTCATCATCGGACTAAACTCGGTCATCGGCCTGCTCTACACACCTTTCATGCTCCGCATCATGGGGCAGTCTGAATATGGCCTCTACGCCCTGGCGGCTTCCGTTATAGCCTATCTGACCGTACTCGACCTTGGTTTCGGCAATGCTGTAATCCGCTACACGGCCAAGTTCCACGCTGAAGGCCGGATACGCGAACAGCAGGAAATGTTCGGCATGTTCCTCGTGCTTTACGGCGTAATCAGCGTCATCGCCTTCTCGCTCGGCATGGTCCTCTATTTTAATGCGGACAGCCTCTTCTCACAATCAATGACGCCCGAGGAAGTCCGGAAAGTACGCATCATGCTGATGCTCCTCTCATTCAACCTTGCGTTCACTTTCCCCATGAGCATCTGGGGCTCAATCATCACGGCATATGAGAACTTCATCTTCCAGCGCGTCGTGAGCATTGCCCGCATCGTGCTCAACCCGCTGGTTATGGTTGTTTTCCTGCTCTACGGCTACCGTGCCATCACAATGGTCGTCGTGACCACGGTGTTCAACGTGTTGACCCTGACGCTGAACTGGTGGTATTGCCGCCACCGCCTGTCCATCCACGTGCGCTACGGCCGTTTCAACTGGAAGTTCCTGCGCGAGGTTTCCATCTTCTCCTTTTGGATTTTTCTCAACGCCATCATGGACCGCATCTATTGGAGCACCGGCCAATTCGTTTTGGGCATCTTCTGCGGCACAGCCGTCGTAGCCGTCTATGCCGTAGCCATCCAGCTCCAAAACATGTACATGATGTTTTCAACAGCCATATCAAGCGTGTTTCTGCCAAGAGTGACATCAATGGTCAGCCGTCACAGCAGCGACAGGGAGATTTCGGACCTCTTTATCCGCACAGGCCGTGTGCAATACATCATTATGGCCTACATCCTGACAGCTTTCATCGTCTTCGGAAAAGCGTTCATCCACCTTTGGGCCGGACCGGGCTACGAAGACGCTTATCCGATCACGTTGCTGTTCTTTATTCCGCTAACGGTTCCCTTAATCCAAAATGTGGGAATCTGCGTGCTCCAAGCCCGTAACGAAATGAAATTTCGCTCCATCGCCTACGTGATCATTGCCCTCGCCAGCCTCGTGTTTTCCATCTACGGCGCCAAGCACTACGGCGGCATCGGTTGTGCCGTGGCCACGGCGTTGGCCCTGACAGCCGGGCAAATCGTAGTGATGAACATCTACTACAAAAGAAAGCAACGCTTGGACATCCCCCGCTTCTGGCGCGAAATCGGAAAGATGAGCATCGCCCCGTTAGCCGTGGGCGCCGCCAGCTATTACGCGCTCAGTTTTGTCGACCTGAACCGTCCCCTTTGGTTCGTCTCGGGTGCCGTTGTGTTCACCCTGGTCTACCTGCCCTGTTGCTGGATTTTCGTCATGAACAAGGACGAACGAAGACTGGTGACCACCCCTCTACTTAAAATCAAGCACAAACTCCCATGATCGAAATTGAAAGAAAAGAAGATTGCGTAGGCTGTTGGGCCTGCGTGCAGCGCTGCCCGAAACGCTGCATCAGCATGCACGAGGACAACGAGGGATTCCTCTACCCCATCGCCGACGCGTCGCTGTGCATCAATTGCGGGCTCTGCGAGAAGGTCTGTCCCGTTATCAATCAGGCCGAAAAACGCGAGCCGAAAGCCACATACGCTGCTGTAAATCGCGACGAAGCCATACGCCAGGCGAGTTCATCAGGAGGGATTTTCTCCGCCTTGTCGGAAGAAGTCATCCGTCAAGGCGGCGTTGTGTTCGGTGCCCGGTTCAACAAACAATGGGAAGTGGTGCACGATTGGGCCGACACGACGGAAAAACTTGCAGCTTTCCGCTGTTCGAAATATGTGCAAAGCCGTATCGGAGACAGTTATGCACAAGCTGAAAACTTTCTGAAAGGAGGACGCACTGTTCTGTTCTCGGGAACGCCCTGCCAGATTGCCGGCCTCAGACTTTTCCTGCGAAAAACGTATGAAAACCTCCTGCTCGTCGATATTATTTGTCACGGCGTGCCAAGTCCGGGCATATGGAGAAACTACCTGAACACCGAACTGAAAAGCCGTACAGGGATTGATGATACGGCCGCTATCACGTCGCTCTCTTTCCGAGACAAATCAACCGGATGGAAAGGTTACAGTTTCACTTATACCGTAAGAACGCCTTCCGGCGACGACCAGTGCGTCAGCGAACCTGGTAACCGCAATACATTCATGCACGGTTTTCTCATGGATCTATATCTCCGCCCCAGTTGTGACGCCTGTCCGGCCAAACACCTCAAAAGCGGAAGTGACCTGACCCTTGGCGACTACTGGGGACTGGAACAAACACACCCCGAGCTAGACGACGACAAAGGGACGTGTGCCCTCATGGTCAACACCGAAAAAGGTGCTCTTGGGGTCGCAAAAATCACAGAAACCATACAACTTACGCAGACCTCTTTCAACGATATATCCCGCCACAACCCCTCGCTGTTCCATTCGTCCCACCCGTCCTTTGAACGGAGTTTATACAAACGTCTCCACGGCCTGCCATTCATAAAAAGAGTCGAGACTGTCTACCAATTTCGCCTGCTCACAAAACGATGGAAACGCCTGCTCCATTTGCCAATAGGCCTCATGAAACGACTGAGAGGCCAAAACAAATAAAGACTACTTCGGAAGATGAAAATAGGCACAATCACCTACTGGGAAAGCCAAGAAAACTACGGGCAATTGCTGCAATGTTACGCATTGCTCCATTTTCTACGCCAAATGGGGCATGACGCATTCCTTATCAAATACTTATCTTCGTCCACAAAACGCCCGCTCATCCAACGGCTTAAATCCCATATTTTATATGCTGTCAGACCAGCTTACAGACAACAGGCAAAAATGTGGAAACGTCTGAACAAGATCGAGCGGGAGGAAGCACGAAAACACCCCCGCCATTTCGACGAGTTCCGACGCAATCACATCCCGTCAACACCTTACGCTTTCACAGCCGCCCAGCTAAGGAGCACACCGCCAAAAGCTGACGCTTACGTCTGCGGAAGCGATCAGATATGGGCAAACCTCGACCCGGTATTTTTCTTGCAGTTCGGCTCTCCCCATGCGAAGCGCATCGCTTTCGCGCCGTCGTTCGGAAGCCTTCACCCGTCGCCCAAACTCGAGAAGAGAGCACGTTCCTACCTTGAAAAATTCGATTTCCTCAGTTCGAGAGAGCGATCAGGTATCGAACTCCTTTGCAAATTGGGATATCCCGAAGCATCACTCCAACCCGATCCGACACTCTTGCTCCCTGCCGCCACATACAGGAAAATCGAGGTCAAACCAAAGAGCGATAAACCTTATCTTTTTCTTTACCTGCTGGGCAACGAAACGGATGTAAGTGTAGACGACATTCACGCCTTTGCCCATGCTCACCACTTGCAGGTACGCTACGTGGCAAGCCAAGGCCGCATAGATGAATTTCCCAAACTTTACCCTACGGTCGAAGAATGGCTAGGACTTTTGGACAATGCAGCCTACGTCATCACCAACTCGTTCCACGGTACTGTTTTCTGCCTCCATTTCAACCGCCCCTTCCTTACGTTTCCCGTAAAGGGTTCCATAAAAGGAATGAATAACCGAATAACAGACCTATTAGAAAGATACAATTTACGACAACAGATATACGAAGGATCGCTGGACGACTTATTCAATAGAGTGGATTTTCAGCCATTCAACAGACTGCGAGAAGAAGATGAAAATCGCTCAAAAGAATTATTTATCAGTATTTTAAATAAGTCACAGCCCACATACAATTGAAAACAGCAATCATTTTCGCACAGCCCTCCGACTTGGCGTAACAACAATCTAACATGTAAAAAATCTTGTCATATCAACTCGTACAGCATAGACTATTTCAGGTATTTTTACCCGTCTAAAACGCATTAGAGACAACTTCCACCATTTCCGCACCAGTGTTTTACAATCTATGCCTTGCGAACATTAGATGCGACTTGGACAAGCAAAAAAGAAATAAGCTTTACCACACCTTGTCCCTCGCCTTTTCATATTTTTGGTCAAACGAATACAGATTGCAATTCGGCCGAAATCAGAAGAAAGCAAACATTCTCTTGTCTCTACGCCAGTGTTTGCGTATCTTTGCATTTCATTGATTTTTCCACTTCAACATGCTGACACCGTTACTTCCCAATAAAGAATTATTCACACTCCTTCAACTCATCAAAGAAGCGCGGCGCATCGTCGTCTGCGCCCACAGGAGTCCTGACGGCGACGCCTTGGGTTCATCGATCGGTTGGACCTGCTATCTGCGCGGACTAAAAAAAACGACAAACATTGTCATGCCTAATGCATTTCCCGACTTCCTTCGTTCTACACCAGGTGCCGGGATGACCGTATTTTTTGACAAGCAGAACGAGCTGGCCCTCCACCTTATCCATGAGGCTGACCTCATTTTCTGCCTCGACTTCAACGCACTTTCCCGTCTCGAAGGAATGGGAGAAGATATCGCACGCGCCAAAGCTAAAAAAGTCATCATCGATCACCACCTTGATCCTGACAATAGCTTCACATCGCTCACCATCTCGCATCCTGAATGCAGTTCGACGAGTGAAATCATCTTCCGCCTCATCGAACAGTTAGGCGGGTTCGACACAATGACCCAGGATGCCGCAGCCGCCATCTATACCGGCATGATGACCGACACGGGCGGATTCACGTATAACTCGAACAACCCTGAGATATATACCATTATCAGCCTCCTGCTCACCAAAGGCATCGACAAAGACCAACTCTACCGCAACGTATTCAACAACTACACTGAAAGCCGGATCCGTCTCATGGGTTACGTACTTTTTGAGAAGTTACGCTTCCTCGCTGACGGCCGGGCCAGCCTCTTCACGCTGACACGCAGCGACTTAGAAAACTTTCATTACATCCGTGGTGATGCAGAGGGATTTGTCAACCTCCCCCTCCAAGTCAAAGGCAATAGACTCAGCATCTCGCTTCGCGAGGATACTGAAACAGAACTCATCCGCGTCTCATTACGTTCAGTGGGCGACTTCCCCTGCAACAGGATGGCGGCTGAATTCTTCAATGGGGGCGGTCATGCCAACGCATCAGGAGGCCGCCTGCCCTGGCCCATGGAAAGCGCCATTGCCACGGTCGAAAAAGCCGTCGAAGCCTACCTTCCTCTGCTCAAAACGTCGACTACATAAAGGTCTGTCTTATCGGCCGTCTCCCAACCCGACGACCTGTAAAAAAACAGTTAAGCTACCGTTTTAACGGTCTGCCAAAGAAAAAAGCGCAAAAACCTTGGAATTTTCAGCACAATTACATATCTTTGTCGCACATTAACCACAAAAATATAGAGCCTATCGAAAAACATTACGCTAACGACAAAAAGAAGCAGTAATGGACAACTTGAAATCATTCGCCGACGAGACGTTGGTGAAACTCTACGCAGAAGGAAACAACGAAGCATTCGATGTTATCCTCTCCCGTTATGAGAAAAGGCTCTATTCATATATCCTATATTTTGTCCGTAACAACGACGTTGCCGACGACCTCTTCCAAGAGACGTTCGTCAAGGCCATTGTAACCATCAAGCACGGTCGATACACCGAGACAGGCAAGTTCTCAGCCTGGCTCACCCGCATTGCGCACAACCTCATCGTTGACCAATTCCGCGACGAGAAGAATGAAAACACGGTCTCAAACGACGAAGTCACCACAGACCTTTTCAACAACACAAGCCTTGCCGAGACTTGCGTCGAAACGCGACTCATCAGTGATGAGACACTGACCGACGTCAAAGGATTGATAAACGAACTTCCTGACGCTCAACGTGAAGTGCTCTACATGCGTTTCTATCGCGACATGAGCTTCAAAGAAATTGCCCAAGTCACCGGAGTCAGCATCAACACAGCCCTCGGCCGGATGCGTTACGCCCTTTTGAACATGCGACGCATGGCCGGCGAGCGCCACTTGCTCTAATCCACCATTGCATTGACGTCCGGAGACTGTGACAGTGTCAAATTGTGCTTTTCCTCCCTCACATACAATAAAATAGTACGGCCAGCGTTCTTATAGGTGTAAGGTTTACCATTATCCATACGCCTATGAACCATTCTACACCACTCAGACAACACCCGAAAAAAGAGACGTTGGATTTTATCCGGGCGTTTGCCCGCTCCTATCAGCCGGAAAGAGATGAAGAAACGGCTGACGACGACGTAACTGAGCCCATGTCGGCATTCCAAGCCTTCTGCTGACCTCAGGCTGGATGCCTTTTTTCAATAAGCCGCACCCTTTTCGCACAAAAAGATGTAACTTTGCCACACGTGAACGCTGTTTTGCGTCCACCTGTTACCGATTTCAAAAACACGACGTGGAATGAAAAAAATCATGTTACTGGGCTCAGGCGAACTGGGCAAGGAATTTGTCATCGCGGCACAACGTCTTGGGCAATACGTCATCGCCTGCGACGCCTACGCCGGGGCGCCGGCCATGCAAGTGGCAGACGAGGCCGAAGTGTTCCCCATGCTTGACGGCGACGCCTTGGAGCGCGTAGTCGAGAAACACCGTCCCGACATCATCGTCCCCGAGATCGAAGCCATCCGCACGGAGCGCCTTTATGCGTTCGAACAGGAAGGCATACAAGTCGTACCGAGTGCAAGGGCTGTCAACTTCACCATGAACCGTAAGGCAATCCGCGACTTGGCAGCCAAAGAATTAGGGCTGAAAACTGCCAAGTATTTCTATGCTAAGACGTTCAACGAACTAAAAGAAGCAGCCGCTGAAATCGGCTACCCCTGCGTCGTAAAACCCCTCATGTCGTCCTCGGGCAAAGGACAGTCAGTCGTGAAAACGCCCGACGACCTCCAACACGCCTGGGAATACGGCATCGGAGGCAGCCGTGGAGACATCAAGGAACTCATCATTGAGGAATTCATCCGCTTCGACAGCGAAATCACGCTGCTCACGGTGACACAAAAAAACGGTCCTACACTCTTCTGCCCGCCCATTGGCCATGTGCAGAAAGGCGGCGACTACCGCGAGAGCTTCCAGCCCGCCCACATCGCCCCCGAGCATCTACGCGAAGCCGAACGCATGGCCGACAAGGTGACGCGGGCCCTCACGGGCGCCGGCATCTGGGGCGTGGAGTTCTTCCTCAGCCACGAAAACGGCGTCTACTTCTCTGAGCTATCGCCACGTCCTCATGACACCGGCATGGTGACCCTCGCAGGAACGCAGAATCTTAACGAATTCGAACTCCACCTGCGTGCCGTGCTCGGCCTGCCCCTGCCGCCCGTACAGCAACTCCGAATCGGAGCCTCAGCCGTCATTCTCTCACCCATTGCGTCACAGGAACCGCCACGCTACCGCGGCTTGGAAAACGTGACTGCCGTGGCGAACGCAGACCTCCGCATCTTCGGCAAACCCACAACCCGCGTCAACCGCCGCATGGGTGTTGTGGTCTGCAACGGCCCGCTCGACGGCAACCTCGACGCCTTGCGCGACGAGTGCAAAGCGCTTGCAGCCAAGGTTGAAGTTTACTAAAACATTATCACCAACCAAATGGCGTCGGCCCGAGGAGCATTCGTTCCTCGGGCCGACGCCATTTCCACATCATTCGGCCAGCAAAATGTGCCAGGCGCTATAAATGTTTGGCAAAAAAACACTCCATGGCACGGTAGAAGTCAAAACGGTTCTCCTGATTGCTGAACCCATGACCTTCGTTATCCTTGACCATATACTCCACTTCAATACCACGCTGGCGCAAAGCCTCTACCATCTGGTCGCTCTCGGCCTTATTGACGCGGGGGTCATTGGCCCCCTGTGCGATGAGCAGGGGCGCCACAATACGGTCAGCATGATACACGGGCGAACAGGCCACCATCATGTCATGGTCAGTCTCGGGGTTTCCTACCATTTCGTGCATCATGTCGAGCATGGGCTTCCAATAAGGGGGCACGGTCTCCATAAACGTCAACAGGTTCGAAACGCCGACATAATCCACTGCACAAGCGTAGAGGTCGGGAGTGAACGTGACGCCGGCCAAGGCCGCATAGCCGCCATAGCTGGCACCGTAGATGGCCACCCGTGCCGGATCAGCAATTCCCTGTTCCACAAGCCACGCGACACCGTCGGTGATGTCGTCTTGCATTGCCCGCCCCCACTGCTTGAAGCCTGCTTCGTTGAAACGGCGGCCAAAGCCTGTTGAGGCGCGGAAGTTCATCTGAAAGACAGCGTAGCCACGGTTTGCAAGAAACTGGCACTCAGCGTTATAGCCCCACGTATCGCGCGTCCAAGGGCCGCCGTGGGGATGGACGACCACCGGCAACTGACGCGCTGCCTCCATCGTCAAGCCGGCGGGTAGAGTGAGATAAGCCTCAATGTGCAAACCGTCGCGAGTCGTATAACTGACGGGCAGCATGGCGGCCATCTCTTCCTCGTCAAGCCATGGCGCCAGTTCGGCCACTCGTTCGAGACGGTCGGCGTCGACATCATAAAAATAATAATAGCCCCGTGTCCGGTCATTGGCCGCATAGATCAGACGCTTGTGCTCCGAGCGGTCCCAGTCGGCCGTGCCGAAATCATAGCCCGCCAGTCTCGGTGTCAGACGGGCGCGAATAGCCTCCTCCTCAGCGTCGAAGTAGTGACGGATGACTCCCTTGTGCGCCACGCAGCAGGCCGAAAGCAGTCGTCCGCGGCGTTCCGAATAGCTCAGGCTGCACACGTCATAGTCCGGATGCTCATAGAGCACTTCCAGTTCACGGCACGTGGCCGGGTCCATCAACACCAAGGCCAACTTGTCGCGCCCTAGGTTTGTCAGGGCATAGACCAAACGGTTGTCTGGAGTAAACTCGACGAAATGGACCGTCTCGCGGAAATTCGTGGTCAGCACCACTCGGAAAGGTTCCTCCTCACGTTCCCGATAGAGTAACTGCGTGTTCACGCCATCGACAATGGCAGTAGCCGCACGCAGACGGCCTTCGTGGTCGGTCATCCACCCCTGCACGTTGCCCGGGTTCTCAGCCAGCAGGGTCAGTTCGCCTGTCGTGAGATCGAGCCGGTAAGGGTCGAACACCTCCGGATTGCGGCGGTTCAGTCCGACGATCACCTCGTCATCCACATGTTCGAGCGAATCGATAAGCTGCGTCCGGACACCTTCAAAGTCAGTGTAGGCGCGGGCGTCCGTACCGTCGAGGTTCACGCCGAAGAGTTTGTAATTCTCGTCGCCCGCAGTGTCTTTCATATAGAGGATACGCCGCGGCCCGGCCCATAGTGACCCCGCCAGCGAACGTTCCGTCTCAGCCGTGATGCGGCGCGCGTCGGCCTCGCCGATGCGTTGTACAAAAAGGTTCTGCCTGTCGTGCCACGGGGCGAAGAATGAGAAATACTGCCCGTCGGGAGAGAGCTGGTAACCCGTCCGTTCAGAATTACGGAAGAAGTCTTCCATCGGTATGCGGCGCCTCCGGGGAGCCTGTGATGATGTGTCCATAAAATCGTGTGTGGTTCTGATTAGTCCAGACAAAATCTGCCGGACATGCAAAGTAAGCCAAAAATCACCATACAGCCAAACCGGCTGCCCACCAAACCGCCACAGTATCACGGAGTGAACCCGGAGAAGAAATTAAGCATTATAGAATTGGCTACATCGGCAAAAGAAGTTACCTTTACACCAAGAAAACTAAAACCACGACATGAGATATAAAAATCACGACGTGATTTATACAATTCATAGCGTAACATATAAAAGTCACGTCGTGATTTTGACATATCGACAGCCGGAGGATATTCTGTCAGCCGATGGCTGTGACTTGTTTCACCGTCTCTCTAAAAATCCACACCATGTCAGCACGTTACACAATGCAAGAGATGAGCGACCTCAACCATGAGGGCGAAACGTTGCTCTACCCGCGTATGGTCATCACGGACTGCTGTCCGACAGCAGAACTGGCAGAACGCATTGCCGCCAACTCCACTTTCAGTCCTGGTGAAGCCGCCGGCCTCATCCGCCAGCTGGCTGACGAGATGGCCGCCGTCATGGCCTCAGGGCGCAGTGTCCGCCTCGACGGCATCGGCACGTTCACACCCACTCTCGCCCTCGAACATGACAAGAAGCGAGAGGCGCCCGATGGCAGCGGCTCGCGCCGCAACGCCACGAGCATCCGCGTGGGCGGAGTAGGCTTCCGCGTGAACCGCCGCCTCGTCAGCGAAACGGACCGCCTGTGCCATCTGGAACGGGCAGCCTGCAATTTCGTCCGTCAGCGTTCGCCCTACACGCCCGAAGAACGTCTCACCCGTGCTCTCACCTACTTGGCGGACCACCCGTGGCTCACGGTGGCCGACTACGCTCAACTCTGCCGGTTGAGTCGCACGACCGCCGGCCGCGAGCTGCGCCTCTGGCTTGCCGACCCCTCTTCTGGCCTCACCGCCAAAGGCAGCGGTTCGCACCGCATCTACGTCCGCCGCCCCGCCAAAGCCGACGGACAATGAGCCAATTCCCGACCAAGCGCGCGAACCAGGCACTGTCAGGCACAGGAGCAACATGAGCGTCACCCAACGGCGGGACAACGCAACCGCCATAGCCTCCCGCAAACGGACAGGACACGACGGATGTACGGGCGCATTGGCATCATCCGCTATATGGCCCTGCGAACGACACGTTTCCCCTGCGAGCGCCCCCGGCACGCACTTCATAAAAGAGCCCCGTTATCGGCGCGCACCGGCACGCCGACAGCGGAGCATCGGTCAAGAGATGCAGACGGACGCAGCCTATTTCAGATATGTCCGAAAAAACTGTTCAATCTTGTCGAAAGGCATTTTCTCCCGATTGTCATAGAGGTCGCAATGACTGGCGCCGGGCACAATGAGCAGTTCCTTGTTCTCGCCCCGCAGCTTTCGGAAAGCATCCTCACCCATATAGCGGGAGTGGGCCTTCTCGCCGTGGACGATGAGCACGGCCGAGCGTATCTCGTCGGCGTAGGCCAGCAAGGGCGTGTTGAGGAAGGAGAGCGACGACGTGACGTTCCACCCACCGTTCGAGTTGAGCGAGCGGGCGTGGTAGCCGCGCGGCGTCTTATAATAGGCATAGTAGTCCTTCACAAACTGTGGAGCGTCAGCCGGCAGGGGATCGACGACGCCGCCTGCCAGGGCATAGGTGCCGCTGCGGTAGTCGGCCGTGCGCTGATCATTAAGACGTTGGCGGAGTTCATAGCGGCCGTCAGCCTCCATTTGGTCGAAATAACCGTGTGCCGTGACGCGGCTGAGATCGTACATCGTCGAGGCGACAGTGGCCTTGATGCGTGTGTCAACAGCTGCTGCGTTTAGAGCCAGGCCGCCCCAACCGCAGATGCCAAGGATACCGACGCGCGCAGAGTCGACGCGGTCGTTCGTCACCAGGAAATCGACAGCCGCCTGAAAGTCTTCGGTGTTGATGTCGGGCGAAGCGACGTAACGCGGCTCACCGCCGCTCTCGCCCGTGAACGACGGGTCGAAAGCCACGGTCAGAAAGCCACGCTCGGCAAGTTCTTGGGCGTAGAGGCCTGAGGCCTGCTCCTTGACAGCGCCGAACGGTCCGCTGATGGCGATAGCCGGAAGCTTGCCTCCGGCATCTTTAGGCACATACATGTCAGCTGCAAGTGTTACGCCGTAACGATTGACGAAAGTCACCTTCGAATGATTCACTTTGTCACTCTTCGGGAACGTTTTGTCCCATTCCTGAGTCAATTCGAGTTTTTCCATTTTCACAGGATTTGAGGGTTTAGATACGTTTCCGGTCTGCGCGACTGATACAACAGTCGCCGCCAACAGGAATGTAACAGTAATAAGAGTTATTTTCATAAGTTATAAATGTATTGACGATGCAAAGTTAAAGCTCAAAGCATGTTTGCACGTTACCCCGATTACGGCTTCAACCGCGAAAACTAACCCATATTACGCGCCACTAATACGTAATTCTGCGTCGGAAAGTATTTCATGCCTTTTTCGCTTACCTATCACGAGTTATAACACAACGATTCCTCCTATGAGAGACAGACGCAAACTTTTCCCTGCACTCTGCGCAGCACTCAGCGAAAAATCGTAACTTTGACGCGTCATCACAAACCAAACCGACAGCCTATGTAACACGACAGGAATTAGAGACACCTAAAATAGAAAAGCGTTAGCTTTGATTCTTGCTTTCAGAAAATCGCCAAATTTAATGAAGCAACCAAGAGTAAAAGTTAATGCTCACGCCAAGCGGCGTGGGCTTTTACTCGTATATGGTTGCAATGGTGTTTGGCGATACCTCTGAAAGCGTAGACGAAGTAATCAGTCCACGCTTTTTCTATTGTCCTCCCCCAGCATTTTCGGACTGAGCCATCATTACTCACACACAAAAACAAGAAAAGATGAAAAACAAACTATTTCTTGGAGCCGCAGCCTTAGCTCTCATGCTTTCATTCTCAAGCTGCGCCTCGTCAAGTCAGACCGGTATCATCGCTCCGTTTGCCTATACCGAAGTGAAGCCTAACGAAATCCGCGCTGAGCTAGACGTCAGCGAAAACAACCGCGTGGAAGCCAAAGTACGACAATGGTACGTGGCCGGTATCCGCGTATCAGGAGGACGTGGCTATTATGAAGACAAGAGCGAGCGCCGTTCCATGTTCGGGAAGCGGGCGAACAAGGCGCAGTCGTGCGCCATGTTGCAGGCAGTAGAACAAGGCAACTACGACATGATTGTCAATCCGCAGTACAAGAACGTCGTTCATAAGTGGTTCTTCGGTCTCGTCCGCCGCTACGACGTCACGCTCACCGGCTATGGCGCCCGCATCAAGAAGCTCTACCAACACAATGAACCCACACCATATCAAACCATTCAGCAATAGGCACTGAACACAAACAGCCTTTTGTCTGTTGAAAGCGCGCGTCGGGAAGCCCTTATGTGAGGATGTCCCGGCGCGCGTCCCGTTTCAGCATGGAATGCGCCCGGTTCACGCGCCCTGCAAAAGGATAAGAAAGCGGCAGATGGCAGTGCCTTGCCTCCTGCTAATGTAGGAAACTTTCGTACCTTTGCGGCCGTAAGCAAATCAAAACACTGATGAAGACCCCAATGATAGCCCCCTCGGTCTTGTCGGCCGACTTCGGAAACCTTGACCGCGACATCGAACGGATGAACCAAAGCGAATGCGACTGGCTGCATCTCGACGTGATGGACGGCGTATTCGTGCCGAACATCTCGTTCGGCTTCCCTGTGATGCAAGCGATGGCCCGCACGGCGCGCAAACCCCTCGACGTGCACCTGATGATTGTTGAACCTGAGAAATTCGTCAAACAAGTCAAGGCACTCGGCGCCCTCGTGATGAACGTGCACTACGAGGCATGCACGCACTTGCACCGCGTCGTCCAACAAATCAAGGATGAAGGGATGATGGCAGGCGTGACACTGAACCCGCACACGCCGGTATGCCTGCTCGAAGAAATCGCCGCCGACCTCGACTTGGTGATGCTTATGTCAGTCAACCCGGGTTTCGGAGGCCAGAAGTTCATTGAGCACACACTCGACAAGACGCGCCGCCTGCGCGACCTGCTGGACCGCACAAGGTCACACGCGCTTATTGAAATCGACGGCGGTGTGAACCGCACGACGGCTCCGCTGCTAGCTGAGGCCGGAGCTGATGTGTTGGTGGCTGGGAGCTCCGTATTCGGCGCTGACGACCCGCAAGCCGAAATCAGTATCCTCAAAACGCTTTGCACGCGCTAAATGCTGCGGGCGGCCTGCTCCGCAACACCCCTGTCCTCGGCCCTACACTGGCATTATCCGCAGGGATCGCAACAGCCGAATGGTGCGGCGCGGTCAGAGCCATCGGATTCTGGGGCGCTGTCCTCGTCGCGACGGCGGCAGCCATCGGCGCATGGTGGTCGGATCGCCCGACCTCCTTCCAACGGTCATGGCTATCGGTAACTTTCGGAGGATGCACATTCCTTTTCTTTTTCTTCATGGGATCAGCGTTGTGCATCAACAGCCATAACAAGGTGACCAAAACATGGCCGGAACACACGAGAGTGACGACATATGCCGTCATCATCGAAAACCCAAAGCCCAGCGCACGGGCGGTCAGCACAACAGTATGCCTGAAAGGAGGGATATCCGACGGACGTTTGGTACGCATCAGCCTCCCGACGAGCCACGACACCCGCCCCCTCTCGCTGACTGCCGGCCAGGTCCTCCTAATCAGCACAACGATAAGACCACCATATAATTTCGTGGCTGACCCGACATTCGACTACGCCACCTATCTGCGCCGACACGGCATCAGCGGACAAGCGTTCTGCCCCGCACACTCATGGCAGTTGCTCCCGGAATCTGAGGCCGATACGCTGCGAAACACACTCCCTCTGTTCACACGGTTGCGCCTTGTTGCCCTCAGTCTGCGCGACCGTCTTATCGACCAATACGTCGATCACGTCGCAGGCAGCGGACGAAGCGTTATCACAGCCTTGACTTTGGGTGACACCAGCGAAATTGACCGCCCGACGCGCGACGCCTATTCCCAGACCGGAGCCAGCCACGTGCTCTCTCTTTCAGGCCTCCATCTGAGCATTCTGTTCGGTGTGGCCAAACTGCTCGTACTCGACAGATGCTCACGCCGAACCACGCGCACCGCCAGCCACCTTCTCGCCATAGCAGGCCTCTGGGCCTTCGCACTGCTGGCAGGACTGCCGGTGTCACTAGTGCGTTCCACGACAATGTACTCTATCCTCTGCCTGGCCGACATGAGCCAACGGCCGAACGCATCGTTCAACAGCCTCGCCACAGCGGCCTTTTTCATCTTGCTTTGTGCACCGATGGCGCTTTTCGACGTCAGTTTCCAACTCTCGTTCCTCTCCGTAGCCGCCATTCTGCTTATCCTTCCCCTGCTCACGCCCGAACCTAGCACATGGCTCACCCGCCTCCTCACGTCGTTCGTCACGCTACCCGTCGTCGCACAAATCGTGGTTGCCCCGCTGGTAGCATACTATTTCCAGACCGTTCCACTCTACTTTCTCATGGCCAACCTTGTCGCCATTCCGGCTTCGACGGCCATACTCGTACTGGCCATTCCTTTTTTCATCATTCCGGCCGACCCTGTACAGGACTGTATCGGACACGCCATGGGATGGACTGCCGAAGCCATGAACGCGGCAATGGGCGCCATCGCGTCATGGCCTTATGCCTATTTGACATTCAAACCGTCGACGGCAGGAGTAGTCATGGCTTATGCCACCATTGTTGCAGCCACGCTATGGTTGGTCCGCCGGCGACGCGCCAACGCCTACCTGTTCATCGGCTGTACCACCTTGGCCGTATGCACAGAACTCGTCATGCACAGTCCTCTCATTATAAAATAATCAAAAAGTAGGTCTGCTTGCTGTTTTTTTACTACTTTTGCTTCGTTATCCCTAACCGATAAAACATGGAGACAAAGACGAAACGATTTCTTTTGACCGAAAAAGAAATCCCCACACAGTGGTACAACATCCAAGCCGACATGGTGAACAAACCCATGCCGCTGCTGAATCCTGCCAACCACCAGCCCCTGCATGCAGAAGACTTGTTCCCGATATTCAACGAGGAATGTGCACGTCAGGAACTCGACCAGACGCACGCTTGGATAGACATCCCCGAAGAGGTGCGCGAGATGTACAAATACTATCGCTCCACACCGCTTGTCCGTGCCTATGGCTTGGAGAAAGCGCTCGACACACCAGCGCACATCTACTTCAAGAACGAAAGCGTCAGCCCAGTCGGATCGCATAAGCTCAACTCGGCTTTGGCACAGGCTTACTATTGCAAGAAAGAAGGTGTGACCAACGTCACGACCGAAACAGGAGCCGGGCAATGGGGCACTGCCCTAGCTTACGCTTGCAGTGTGTTCGGGCTGGAACTCGCCGTCTATATGGTAAAGATCAGCTACGAGCAAAAACCCTACCGTCGTTCGCTGATGCAGACGTTCGGCGCGCAGGTAACACCGAGCCCTTCAATGTCGACGAGGGCAGGCAAGGACATCCTCACCGTCGACCCCGCATGCAACGGATCACTAGGAACAGCCATATCCGAGGCCATCGAACTGGCGCGCACCACACCAAACTGCAAGTACGCTCTCGGTTCCGTCATGAACCACGTTGCTCTTCATCAGACCATCATCGGTCTCGAAGCCGAGAAACAGATGGAAATGGCCGGCGAATATCCCGACAAAGTGATTGCCTGCTTCGGCGGTGGCTCCAATTTCAGCGGCATCGCATTTCCGTTCATGCGCCACAATATCCTTGAAGGCAAGAATACGGAATTCATCGCCGCCGAACCGGCCTCATGTCCCAAACTGACGCGCGGAAAATTCGAATACGACTTCGGTGATGAGAGTGGTTACACGCCCTTGTTGCCAATGTTCACACTCGGACATAACTTCATGCCAGCCAATATCCACGCCGGCGGTCTCCGCTACCACGGTGCGGGCGTCATCATCTCACAACTGCTGAAAGACGGCTATCTGAAAGGAGTCGACATCCAGCAAACTGAAAGTTTCAAATCGGGTGTACTATTTGCACAGGCCGAAGGAATAGTTCCCGCACCGGAATCCTGCCACGCCATCGCCGCTACCATCCGCGAAGCCATCAAGTGCAAAGAAGCCGGCGAAAAGAAAGTGCTTCTCTTCAACCTCTCTGGCCACGGCCTAATCGACATGGCCAGCTACGACCGCTTCCTCGCCGGCGACTTGGTGGACTATGCACCCAGCGACAGCGATATCGCCCATTTCTTGAAAGACGTTGAGCCATTGCAATGAAACTGTGCTGATCGTAAAACCAGCTTCATATCTCACCAAAAAACTTTCCCCACGTAATGGCAGCCATTACGTGGGGAAAGTTTTTTTCTCAAGCTATAAAAAAGCTTGAACTTACTGATGCTGCTCCCTGAGCAAATCGTTGACTGTTTTAACAGGATTAAATGTCTCCAAAGGCACTTCAACGAAAACCGTATTCCAATTGCTCATCGCACCATTCCAAAGACCTGGAAGCTCGAGTGCTTTCAACTCGCGGCCGTTTTTCGATTTCTGCGAGATGAATCCCGTCGCCTTGTCGACGTAATCCGGAAGATTAAACTTACCTCCCTTGTAATCGCGTACACCGCAAACCAAATCCACAGGATTGAAATGCGTACCTCTCTCGAACATGGCTTTTGCCTCGGGATCTGACATGTCAATCTGTGAACTTTCAAGAATTTGCAGAGAGATAGTTCCGTCTGGATTGTAGGCCAAGAACGGTCCACCACCGGGTTCACCGACATTACGCACCATGCCACACACGCGAATAGGTCGGTTAAGTTTCTGACGCAGATAGATGGCCAGTTCTGTATCTTCAAGCGTTTTGGTACTCGGATTCTTACAGAACAACTTCTTTTGGACAAACTGTAGCATCTCGAGAAGTTCATCCATGCTATACATGCCGCTATCCAATTTGCGGAGGTAATCGTAAGCTTGATGCTGCAACTGCACAAGCACACCGGCAATGACTTTCTTGTAAGTAACAGTAGTGCTCTTCAAGCGGTCGGGCACCACGTTGTCAATGTTTTTAATAAAGACCACATCGGCGTCAAGGTCATTCAAATTCTCGATAAGGGCACCGTGTCCGCCGGGACGGAAAACCAAACGCCCACTATCGTCGCGGAAAAGTTCGTTATCAAGCGTCACTGCCACAGTGTCCGTAGCGCTTTTCTGTTCGGAAAAAGAGATATCGTAGGTTACACCGAATTTCTGTGCATACTCGACAGACTTCTCTGCCACCAACTGTTCGAACTGCGCACGGTGCTCCTTCGATACAGTGAAGTGCATATGCACGCTTCCACCTGCCATTTGGGCATACAAAGCACCCTCTACCAGATGCTCTTCAAGCGGCGTTCTTGCGCCGTTCGTATACCGGTGGAACTTCAACAGTCCTTTGGGGAGCTGGCCGTAGTTCAATCCTTCTTTTTCGAGCAATGCTGACACAACAGGCTTGAACGCCCTTGCTGCGACAAGTTCATCCACATGCTTCTCATACAGGCGGACACACGCTGCGTCAAGATCGTCAAAGAAAGCGAAGCGGTGGACTTCCTCAAAAAACTTTTTTTCGAAATCCGTCGTCGGCACGTCGTATTCCGCCTGTAAGAACGCAAACATGTTCTTGAACATGCGACTTGCTGCGCCAGAAGCCGGGACAAACTTGACCACCTTGTGTCCTTCTCCCACGTATTTCTCCCACATATCCTCGTAGATGGAGGTTTCTTCACTCAATTGCAAGATACCTTTCTCAACGGAGGCTGGAGCACTCAGCTTCAAATATGGAAAACCGTTTCTGAAACAAGCCAATTGTTCATTCAAAAGGCTTTCACTAATACCTTTTTCCTCTAATTGTTTCCTGTCTTCAGCTGTAAGCATAGCATTATATTTTAAGTTCAACTTCGACATGATACGCCCCACAGGCGGTTTCATGTCTACAAAGATAGTGCTTTCCCGGAATATCACAGTTGATGCAAAGAAGAAAAGGTGAATAAATTGGCATGGCAGACGACTCACGATGCCAGGACAGACCTCTCCCTGCCGCTCACCTCAGGTATTTCCAATATAGCGTGCAGAAAAACAAGTCACGACAAAATCTCGTCGACAGTTAGTACATACCAACGGTCATTCTCTCTGCGCTGTGACATCCACACAGCCAACTGCCTTCGAAAACAACGGAAACTCTCACTCACTTCGCTACATCGGTCAAAGGATAAGCCGAATAAGTCCATCGGAGAATGCACCAAAGCCATTCCGAACGATTACAATCAAGATACCGCTATTTATTGAATTAAACTGATTGAAAAAAACATCAAGGCCTTGTTCCAACTTGAAAAAAGGTAGCAAGGGAATCAAGCCGACACGACAACCAGAAATCGATTTTACTATATAATTGGGGGCATAAATTACTCTAAACGCCGGTACGCAGGTCCGCCGCCTGCGCGGAAGGTCCGCCGCCACACCTGCGCGGGGGAGGAAGAGGACAGGGACGGCACGCCGTCACGCCGCAAAAAA